>ERZ1023865.15-NODE-15-length-132722-cov-49.330919_pt1 | contig 132722 bp, 136 predicted proteins | sample MGYA00380389_ERZ1023865 | MGnify/ENA primary metagenome ERZ1023865 (study PRJEB33179, sample SAMN07449008) | human gut metagenome | biome: Human-gut; feature: Human associated habitat; material: Faeces | host: Homo sapiens | place: India: Bhopal | collected... | reverse complement strand
CATATGTCGCACCAATTGCTGTTACTGGGCTAAGATTATATTTCAATCTAGCAGAGGAATACTCTGTTCCAAGATATGCCCCATATGTTTTAACTGATCCATCTGCATTTATTTCACTTGTTCCAAATGTAGTTCCAGCTAATGTTCTACTATCTTTCAATCTACCATAAGTCAATGCCCCAGATAAATCGCCAGCTTCAAATGTATATTCTGCACCAGAAATTTCAGTATCTATAATTCTTCCATATGAAGAAAATTCTCCATAACGACCTAATTTTAACATGCTATCGCCAAAATTACCTTCTGCATATACTTTATTCACTTGCATATCTTTATCTCCATATGCAGTGATGCTATCAGATTTCATATTATATTCTGTTTCAATCTGAGCTACGCCAGTCCAATTATCATTCACTTTTCCTTTAATCCAGTATTCAATATGTGCATGACTTGCACTGTCTTTACCGTCACCTGCTTTTGGACCAGTAGCATTGATATCGCCATCATCATAACGTAAACGAGCTGTTCCTGTGAATTTTACATTATCACTTTTCTTTTCAAGGTCTGCTACTCTAACACCTAAATTATCTAGTTCTTCTGCAAATTCTGCAGCTAACTTATCTACAATAGCTTTATCTGCTTTTTGTAAATCTTCTTTTGCCATAGCACGAGCTACAATCTGAGCCATTTCATAACGTGTCATTGTTTTATTGCCCTGGTATGTTCCATCTGGGAAACCATCAATTACGCCATCAGCAGCAAGTGTTGCCACTGCATCATAAGCCCAGCTATCTTGAGGAACATCACTAAATGGGTTGCTAGCAGCTCCTGCTACTCCCGTACTCATTAAAACCAAAGCAGATGTTGTAATAGTTAATGTAGATTTGTTAAACATAATAAATTCTCTCCTAAAATATAAAATTTTTATTTAAAATAAAGTTTTTGCCTATAAAAATAATATTTAAAATATTCAATCATTTATCTTTTATTTACTAGAGATTGATAAAATCTCAATCTCTAGTAAATTCATTTATATAATTTATTTTATTATTTATTAACTTTTTTGAAGTGCCATATAAATGCAGCATAATCGCCTTCAATAACAGGACTTGGCATGCCTGCAAATAATTCTTTACCTTCTTCAGCTATACCACCAACAACTTTATCTGGAACATTAATGCCTACATACATTAATTCATCTCCGCCATAAAGTTTACCAGTACGCATATCTTCATAAATAGCATCAGCATCTAAACCTACAGCACAAATAGTTGCTAAATTATCATTTGGCACTGCTAAAGTTCTAAAGAAGCTTACAACTGCTTCTGATTTATCTTTAGCTACAAAGCTCCATGCTGTTTCATTATTTTCAAATGGACTTTGAATTCTATAGAAATCACCAAATTGGATAAGTTCTCTAACTTCTTTATAAAATACTACTTGAGCTTTAGTTTGAGCTTTTTCTTCATCAGTTAATTTTGTTAAATCAAGTTCATAACCAAAATTACCACACATTGCAGAAATACCACGAGTAGCAAATGGTGTAATTCTAGCTACCTGATGATTTGGTACTGCTGAAACATGGCAACCCATAGCAACATTAGGATAAACCATAGATGTACCATATTGAATTTTCAAACGTTCAATAGCATCAGTATCATCACTTGTCCAAGTTTGTGGCATGTAGTATAAAATACCTGGGTCAAAACGACCGCCACCACCAGAGCAAGATTCAAATAAAACATTAGGGAAACGACTAGTAATTTCATCCATTACATGATATAAACCAAGCATATAACGATGAGCTACTTCGCGTTGACGTTCTGCTGGTAATACAGCAGAACCAATTTCTGTCATATTACGATTCATATCCCATTTTACATATTCGATATTTGCACTAGCAAGTACATCAGATACAGATTTAATAATATAATCGCAAACTTCTTTACGAGAAAGGTCTAAAATCAACTGACGACGTGCTGTAGAACGTGTACGACCTTCTATATGCAAGCACCAATCAGGATGTGCTTCATATAATTTACTGATAGGACATACCATTTCTGGTTCAAACCATAAACCAAATTTCATGCCCATACCGTTGATTTCATCAACAAGTTTTTTCAAACCGCCACGGATTTTATTTTCATTTACGAACCAATCACCTAAAGAGCGGTCATCATTATTTCTTTCACCGAACCAGCCGTCATCTAAAACGAATAATTCAATGCCGAATTCACTGGCTTGTTTAGCGATTTCTTTGATTTTAGTTTCATTGAAATCAAAATATGTTGCTTCCCAGTTATTAATAAGAACAGGACGAGCTTTATCACGCCATACACCACGCATTAAGCGTTTACCATATAAATTCTGATAAGTATGACTCATGCCTGTTAAACCTTCGTTAGAATAAACAAGTACAGCTTCAGGTGCTTGGAATTCTTCTCCAGCTTTTAATAACCATGTGAAATCAAATGGATTGATACCAATTTGCATTCTAGCTTTGCTATACATATCAACTTCTGTATTAGCTAAGAAGTTACCACTATATACTAAACTCATAGCATAAACATCGCCATTTGTTTCAGTAACATCTTTACGAACAAGAGCCATAAATGGATTTTGCGCATGGCTACTTGCACCACGACGACTTTCTACACATTGTCCACCGATGCGAAGTGGTGTACGAATAATATGACGTTCTCTAGCCCAAGAGCCAGAAAGCTGAATCATTTCAAATTTACTATCTTTAAAATCAACGTTTGCACTCAATACACGTTGAATTTTTACATCATCAGCACTTTTATTTATTACTTTAACGCTACGAGCAATAGCATTATATTCTTCAAAAACAGTAAAGGATAATTCTACATCAACATTTTTCACTTTATCAGTTAATGTAATAATTAAAGTTTGAGCTTCTTTATTTGCTTCCACATATGTTGCAGGTAAACCTTCTAATGCAGGTTTGCCATCAACAATTTTATAATCTACATATCTAAAATCTGTAGCACTTGTACCATCAGCAAATTCAAGTTCAATAGCAGGACTACGTAAGTCTGTAGAACCATATCCAGGATATTCTTGTTCTTTAGACTCTAAATGGAAAGCATCTATATTATCTGTATTAGCAACAAAGCTAAACCAATCTTTTCTACGTACAGTATAATCAAGATTTTCAGATTTTAAAGGACGCCCCCAATAAAGATGGAGTAAATGTCCTGTTTCTAAGACTTTCATCAAATAACTTGTTTTAGAAGTTTTTAAATGAAATGTCTTTGTTTCTTGGTTAAATAAAATCATCTTTTATCCTCCTTGAATTAAAAAATTTCTTGCATTAATAACTAAATTAAAAATGCTAAGATTTTTTGCAAAATTCAATACAAATAAATCTGTAAACGTTTTCGCTTTTCTTGCCTAATATTATAATATTTATAAAAAATAAAATCAATGTTTTATGTTTCTAAAAATTGTATCTATGTTGTTCTTTTTTACTTAATTAAAAATTTTATTTAGCTAAATAAATTATGATATAATATACAAACAATAAAACATTTAAAGTGAGTGTGTTTTTATTATGATTTTAACAATAGAAAATTTATGTAAAACTTATGGAGAAAAAGTCTTATTTGAAAATGTAAACTTCAGCTTATCTTCAGGTGATAAAATAGGTATTGTTGGTGTCAATGGGACGGGTAAATCTACTTTTATCAAAGTTATTGCAGGTCTTATTCCTCAAGATAGTGGTAATATCATCGCTGGCAAAAATATAAAAATTGAATATCTATCACAAGATAAAATTTTCAATCCTGAAAATACTATTCTAATGGAAGTATTTCAAGGTAATCAACCTATTATGCAAGCGCTTTATGACTACGAAATTACTTTAGCTCAAAGTCAAAAAAATCCTCATGATCATAAATTACAAGAAAAAATCATTAAATTAACTAGCAAAATTGATGAATTAAATGGCTGGCAATTAGAAAGTGATGCTAAAACCATTCTAACTAAATTAGGTATTATGGATTTTTCTGCCCAAATAAAAACTTTATCTGGAGGACAACAAAAACGATTAGCTTTAGCTACAGCATTAATTCAACCATGTGATTTATTATTGCTTGACGAACCTACTAACCATTTAGACAGTGAAACTATCGCATGGCTTGAAGAATATCTTCAAAAATTGAAATGTGCTTTAATCATGGTAACACATGATAGATATTTCCTTGATTCTGTTGCTACTAAAATTTTAGAGTTGGATAAAGGTAAATCTTATGTTTATACAGGTAACTACACTCAATTTTTAGAATTAAAAACTGCCAGAGAAGAACGTGAAGAAGCTTCAGAACAAAAACGTCAAAACTTTTTACGCAATGAATTAAAATGGATTAGACGAGGTGCTCAAGCTCGTTCTACTAAACAAAGAGCAAGAATACAACGATTTGAAGAAGTAAAAAATCAAAAAGTAAATATTGATAATAGCAAAATTGAAATGGGACTTGCAGGCTCTCGTCTAGGTCGCACTGTAATCGAATTAGAAAACGTAAATTATACTGTAGATAATAAAACAATCATTAAAGATTTCACTTATACAGTTTTACGAAATGACCGCATAGGTATTTTAGGACCTAACGGTTCTGGTAAAACTACCTTATTAAATATAATAGCTGGCATCTTGCCACCAACAACAGGAAATGTAAATATTGGTCAAACTGTAAAAATTGGATATTTTGCTCAAAAAAATATTGATATGGACGAAAGACTTCGCCCTATTGAATATATCAAAGAAGTTGCTCATCACATAACATTAGCTGATGGTACACAACTAAGTGCATCTCAATTAATGGAAAGATTTTTATTCCCAGGTACATTACAATGGACTCCTATCAGTAAATTATCTGGTGGTGAAAAACGTCGTTTATTCCTATTGCGAGTTTTAATGAGTTCTCCTAACGTTTTATTACTAGACGAACCTACAAATGATTTAGATTTACAAACCATGTCTATTTTAGAAGAATTCATTGATAATTTTAATGGTGCTATTATATTTGTATCCCATGACCGCTTTTTCATTGACCGCTTAGCAGATAAAGTCTTTGTTTATCAGCAAGATGGCTCTCTTTGTCAATATCCTGGTGGCTATTCTTATTACAAAGGTATTGAAGAAAAAGAATTGGCTGCATTAGAAAAAGGAAAAAATACTGAAACAAAAAATACCATTTCTGATACAGAAAAAACATCTAAAAATACCACAACTAAAACTGAGCCCGTAAAAAAACTTTCTTTTAAAGAACAAAAAGAATATGCTGAAATTGAAGCCATAATTGCTGAAACAGAAGGAAAACTAAAAGTAGTACAACTTCAAATGAGTCAAAATGCTTCTGATTATGGCAAATTAAATGAACTAACAAAAGAAGAAACTGCTCTTCAAGAAAAATTAGATTATTTAATGGAACGTTGGGCATATTTAGAAGAATTAGCTGAAAATAGCAAATAAATCAAACAAAAAAGCTTTCTATTTAGTACAAACTATAAATAGAAAGCTTTTTTATTAATTATTAATTTTTTTGTAATTTATTCATGAATTTTTCATTATTTATAATAAATCTTTCATGTATTCCTTTACCAATAACTTTATGCGTATCTTTTGCTTCAACTATAAAAGTTAATTTTCTACCTTCTATTTTATCTAAAGTAGCTATAGCTATTACAACATCATCTAAAGCAGTTGGTGCGATATGTGATATATCTAATTTTATACCTACAGTGCCTTCTCCTTCTTCCAAATAATCTTTTAAAGCTATACAAGAAGCCTCTTCCATTAACGCCACCATCGCTGGAGTTGCAAAAACTGGCAAGGTTCCACTTTTCATTATTTTCGCTGTATTTTCTTCAACCACTTTAACTTGTGCTTGTCCTTTTATACCTGTTTTTAAAGTTAACATTAATCTCATTCCTATTCATTTAAATATATTTTTTATTTTAACATATATTTAAAATTTATCCATAGAGTTTTTATGCAAATTATTAATTCATAAATATTCAAACTAATTTTACTCTTAAAACAATGTATACAATGTTTTATCTAGATTTTACATTGACTTAACATAACATTACTACTATAATAATAAATATGTTTTTAAATATATTGTTAATATGTTAACTGCATAAAATAACAATATATAATCAGTTTTTATGCAAAAAAAAATAAATTTCAAAAAGGAGTCTTTTTAATGAAAAAGTTGCGCATTAATCTAACAGCCCAAATATTTTTAGGGCTAGTATTAGGTGCTATCTTTGGTTATTTTTTACCTGATATCGGGTCACAATTAAAACCATTAGGCGATGCGTTCATTCGCATGATTAAAATGATCGTTGTACCTCTTATTTTTAGTACTTTAATAATTGGTATTGCTGGCACTGGTGATTTCAAAAAACTTGGTCGTTTAGGTGGTAAAGCCATCATTTGGTTCGAAGTTGCTAGTAGTTTAGCTTTAGTTGTTGGTCTTGTAGTCGTAAATGTACTTCAACCTGGTGTTGGCGTTTCTCTTCCTTCCATTGGAGCTTCTGCCGGTGCTAATGCTGCCGCTACTGCAGAATCTTTCAGTATTTCTATGCACTTATTAAATATCATTCCTGCTAACATTGTTGAAGCTTGCGCTAAAAGTGATATGTTACAAATCATCTTCTTTAGCTGTTTCTTCGGTGTAGCTCTTGCTCATATCGGCGAAAAAGGAAAAATTGTTGTTGAATGTTGTCGTGGTGTAGCAGAAGCAATGTTCAAAGTTACACATTATGTTATGCTTTTTGCACCAATTGGTATTTTTGCCATGATTTCTTATACTGTTGGTACTTTCGGTTTAGAAATGCTTATTCCTCTTGGAAAATTAGTATTTTCACTTTATTTTGCAATAATCGTCTTCTTAATTATCCTTGCAATTATTGCTTCTATCATCACTAAATTAAATTTCTGGCATATCTTCAAAGTTTTACGTGAACCATTATTATTAGGTTATTCCACTGCAAGTAGTGAAGCTGCTTTACCACTTGCCATGAAATGTTTAGAAAAATTAGGTTTACCAAAACATGTCATCACATTCGTTATGCCAACAGGTTATTCCTTCAACCTTGATGGTTCCACTTTATATAGTTCTTTAGCTGTTATTTTCTTAGCTCAAATGTATGATATTGATTTTGGTCTTACTCAACAAATCATGATGTTACTTACACTTATGATTTCCACTAAAGGTATAGCCGGTGTTCCTGGCGCTTCTATCATCGTAATTGCTGGTACAGCTGCTTCTTTTGGTATTCCAACAGAAGGTATCGCTATTATCTTAGGTGTAGACCGTATCATGGATATGGCTCGTACATTCTGCAATATATTTGGTAATTGTATCGCTACAGTTGTTGTTGGTCTTTGGGAACGTGAAATTTCCCGCGGAGAAATAAAATCTTCTTACCAAAATAATTTTAAAGGTGATACTTTAGCATAATATAAATAAAAACAAAGCACTTTAGAAGTAATTTAACTACTTTTAAAGTGCTTTTTTATTGTTTAAATTTTATAACTCTTATTTTATAAATAAAACACTTCAAAAAATAGCTATAATAAAACAAAAATGCTATAATAAAACATATTGTAAAGGAGGACATATGGCTACAAAGAAGAAATTTTACGCAGTAAAAAAAGGTTATCAAACAGGAATATTCACTACTTGGGCTGAATGCCAAAAACAGACACAAGGTTTTAAAGGAGCATTATTTAAATCTTTTCCCACAAAAGAAGAAGCTCAAAACTATTTAGAAGATAAACCTTCTATCAATATTTCTGAACAAGATGATGATCGTTATTATATTTATGTAGATGGTTCATATATAAATGGTGAATATAGCTGGGGTATGGCTATTTTTTATAAAGGTAAATTAATAGATACTTTCAACGGAAAAGGCACTTCCATAGATGCTAGTGAACTACATAACGTAGCTGGAGAAATTCAAGGTGCTATGGAAGCTACCAAATGGGCTATTGCTCATGATGAAAAAATTGTAATCTGCCATGATTATATCGGTTTATCTGAATGGGCTTTAGGCAATTGGAAAACAAATAAAGAATTGACTAAAGCATATGCTGAATTTATGAAACCATATTTACATCTAGTGACCTTCAAAAAAGTAACAGGTCATACAGGAGTATTAGGTAATGAACTTGCTGACAAATTAGCTAAACAAGCTTTAGGTTTATAATAAATTGCTTAATAAAATTAGAGGAGGAATAAAAATTTGACTACTACAGATAATTCATTGACTTTAGGTATAGAATCTAGCTGTGATGAAACTTCTGTTGCTATCTTACGCGGTGGCAGAGAAATACTAGCTAATGTAATTTCTACTCAAATTCCAATTCATCAAAAATTCGGAGGTGTCGTTCCTGAAATCGCCTCTCGTAAACATATTGTTAATATCATGCCTGTTTTAGATGAAGCACTTCATAAAGCAAATGTTACTTTAAAAGATATCGATCGCATTGCTGTAGCCTATGGCCCAGGATTAGTAGGTGCTTTACTTGTAGGCGTATCTGCCGCTAAAACTTTGGCTTTTGCTTTAGATAAACCACTAATTGGCGTAAATCACTTAGAAGGTCATATCTTCGCCAATTTCTTATCCACGCCTGAACTCCAACCACCATTTATGGCTCTCGTAGTTTCTGGTGGACATACTTCTCTAGTTCACGTAAAAGACTATAATCATTTTTCCCTAATGGGACAAACTCGTGATGATGCAGCTGGTGAAGCTTTTGATAAAGTAGCTCGTGTAATGGGATTACCTTATCCAGGTGGCCCTCAAATTGATAAATTAGCTAAAGAAGGAAATCCTGATGCTATTGATTTCCCTATGGCATTAAATGAAAAAGGTAACTATGAATTTAGCTTCAGTGGCTTAAAATCGGCTGTGCTCAATTATTTAAACAATATGAAAGCGAAACGCATCGAAATCAACAAAGCTGATGTTGCCGCTTCCTTCCAAAAATCAGTAGTTAATATCCTAGTGCATAAAGCTGTAGAAGCAGCTCGTCAAACCAACATGACAAAACTAGTACTTGCCGGTGGCGTAGCAGCAAATAGTTCCCTAGAAGGACATCTCCAAAAAGCCTGCAAAGAAAACGGCTTAGAATTTTACTACCCAAGCAAAATCTTATGCACAGACAACGCTGCCATGATAGCCTGCCGTGGTTACTACCAAGCCCAAGCAGGAGACTTTGCCGATAGCAACCTAAACGCTATCCCTTATCTAGAACTAACTGACAAAGAATAAGGATTTATTCATTTTTCTTTTATTTAAAAGAAAAAATCCCGCGATATTGATTTTACTTTGATAAAGATAAAATTATGTCTACAACGTCCAAAACTCACTTTGTTCAAACAGTTGGACTAAAAACATAGCCATAATTTTATCTTTATCAATAGCTTTCAGCTACCGTAAAATCTGCTAATGCGGGAAATTTTGGTATTATTTAAAAACAATTACAAAATAATAATTTGTAACTTTTATTTTCCGCATTATAAAATTTTAATGGTAATCGCAAGATTATTGAAAATAATTATCACTGAATACGGTTTTAGTCTGAATGTTTGAGCGAAGCGAGTTTCTAAGCGTTGTATGAAGTGATAATTATTTTCAAAATTAAAATTTTATCTGCGGTGATTTCTTTGGTTCGTTTCTTTGTCATCAAAGAAATGAACTAATACTTAAAGTGGGCGATTTTTATGTTGGAGATATTTTCTGATACTTCGTTATTATTAGCTATTGGTATAGCTTTTATTTCTACGTTAATTCAATCCTTGACGGGTTTTGGATTTGCTATTGTTTCTACGCCATTGCTTTTAATGGTCTATGATGCCAAAGAAGTTGTTGTTCTTTTGCAATTTTTATCTGTTGTTCTTGACACTGTTTTTGTCTTTTTTGTCAAAGATAATATTGATTGGCATTTTCTAAAACCATTGCTGATTGGTTCAGTAATAGGTCATCCTATTGGTATTCTCATCTATCTATTTGTGCCTACTATAGGATTAAAAATTTTCATTGCTTGTGTTATTTTATCATTCTTATTTCTTACCAAAATTTACCGTAAACAACTGACTGAAACATCCTGTAAAACTGGTGTTGTTGGTTGTCTATCTGGTATTTTAAATACTTCTACCAGTATGAGTGGCCCACCGCTTATTATTTATTTAACATCTACTAATCGTGATAAAACTTCTTTGCGTGCCACTTGTATTGCTTATTTTACTATTATTAATTACCTAGGTATCTTTGCTTTTTACTTAGCAGGAAAAGATTTTTCATTCGCTATTGAACAAAGTATTTATATCGTTCCATTCTGTTTTATCGCTTTATGGCTAGGTAATAAATTATTTCCTTATATTTCTCAAAAAATGTTTAATCGACTCGTTTTCGTTATGTTATTATTCAGTGCTTTATATACTATTTATTCAGCTATCAATTAAAGGAGAACTATATGAATAAAGTTGCTGTTGTTACTGGTGGAGCTAGAGGTATTGGCAAAGCCATTTGTGATGAATTCAAAGCTCAAAATATTACAGTATGTACTATTGATGTTTTACCTAATGATTATTTTGTTGGCGATATTGCTGATGAAAAAATATTGACGCAATTTGCCCAAAAAGTAATTGATGAGCATAAAAAAATAGATTATTTAATCAATAACGCTTGTCTTATGAAAGGTGGCTTAGCTACTGCTTCTTATGAAGATTTTCTCTACGTACTAAAAGTTGGTGCTGTGGCTCCTTTTATGCTTACTAAATTATTTATGAACCATCTTCAAGACAATGCTAGCATCGTAAATATTTCTTCTAGCCGTCATTTGATGAGTCAAGCAAATACTGAAAGTTACACTGCTGCTAAAGGAGCAATCTCTTCACTAACTCATGCTATGGCAGTTACATTGCGTGGAAAAGCTCGTGTAAACAGTATTTCTCCTGGTTGGATAGATACTACAAATAGTGAATTTTCCTCAGCAGATAAACTTCAACATTTAGTAAATCGTGTTGGCGTACCCAAAGATATTGTAAATGCTGTGATGTTTCTTTGCAGTGAAAAATCTTCATTTATCACCGGTCAAGATATCGTCGTTGATGGTGGCATGACGAAACAAATGATTTACCATGACGATTATGATTGGTATTACAATAAATAAAGGTATTCTTCCTTGATATACAGAATTATATTATATAAATATCTATAATATAAAAATATGTATATAAGTATAGGAGGAATTTTTATGGGATTATTTGATAATCTTTTAGGCAATGCCTCTAAAGCAAATCTTGATGATATCCGCCAAGATTACGCTAAATTATTAGCTAATGGAGAAAGCATTCAACAGGCTTATGAAATCTTTCGTGATTTATTCATTTTTACCGACAAACGCCTTATCCTTGTGGATAAACAAGGTCTTACAGGCAAAAAAACACAATATCATTCTATACCATATAAAAGCATAAGACATTTCAGCATTGAAACAGCTGGTCATTTCGATTTAGATGCTGAATTAAAAATATATGTCGCTGGTATGGATATGCCTATTAGTAAAAAATTTGATAAAAGTTTAGATATTTATCAATTACAAGCTATTTTAGCTGAATATGTATTACGTTAAAATAAAAAGCTGGGTTTAAAATCCTTTATAGATTTAAACTCAGCCTTTTTTATCAATAAATTCAATATAAAATTATGAGGTTACTCTATGCAAACACAAGATTATTTAGCTCAAGAACTCCAACAAAGTCTTGCTAGCGCTCTTATAGATGATAAAATTAATTCCTTGCCTGATTTACAACCACAGATAATCTATAATGATTATAATAGTGGCTCTAATCTATTAGTAGAATTACTTCAGGAACTACAAACTTGTAAACGATTTTATTTTGCCATAGCTTTTATCACTCAAAGTGGTTTAATTTGTCTTAAAGAATGTTTAAAATGCCTTCAAGAAAAAAACATCACTGGCGATATTTTAACCACTGATTATCTATATTTCAATCAACCAAAAGCTCTACAGGAATTACAACAATATCCTAATTTAAATATTCGCATCTATACTAAAGAAAATTTCCATATCAAAGGCTATATCTTTGAACAAAACGATTATTATACTTTAATTGTAGGCAGTAATAATTTAACGCAAACAGCCTTAAAAGCAAATAAAGAATGGAGCCTAAAAATAAATTCTTTAGCAAATGGTTCTTTAATCCACAATACATTATCTCAATTCCAACAAATGTGGCAAGAAGCTCTGCCTTTGACTGATATCTGGCTTAAACAATATACTGATAAATATCATTCTTTACAAAAATTAAAAAGACAATTTGCTACAGCTCAAGAAAATATCTCTACTAATGATATTGCTCCTAATAAAATGCAACAGGAAGCATTAACAGCATTAGAAAAATTACAACAAGATAATAAACATAAAGCATTATTGATATCAGCTACAGGCACAGGAAAAACATATTTAAGTGCCTTTGCTGTCAAAAAAGCCAATCCTAAACGACTACTGTTTTTAGCCCATCGTGAACAAATTCTCAAACAAGCTTGTAAAACTTTTGCCAAAATAATACCAGATATCCAATATGGTATTTTATCGGCTAACCATAAAGATTTTCATAAGCCTTATCTATTTGCCACCATAAATATGCTAAGCAAAGAAGAAAATTTAACTCAATTCACTCCAACACATTTTGACTATATCATCATTGATGAAACTCATCGAGCTGGTGCTAGTAGTTATTTAAAAATCTTAAATTACTTTCAACCACAATTTTTATTAGGTATGACAGCGACACCAGAACGCACAGACGGTTTTGATATCTACCAATTATTTGACCATAATATAGCTTATGAAATTCGTTTAAATCAAGCTATGCAAGAAAATTTACTTTGCCCATTTCACTACTTTGGCATCACTGATATCACAGTTGATAATCAAGAAATCAATGATAATTCAACATTTAATGATTTAACTACAGACGCTCGCGTAACACATATTATCAATCAATCTCAATACTATGGTTTTAGTGGAGAACGTCTACGCGGTTTAATATTCTGTAGTCAAATAGAAGAAGCCCAAATACTTTCACAAAAATTTAATGAGCGAGGATTTAATACCATTGCTCTATCAGGTAAAGATAGTCAAGAAACGCGAACTAATGCCATTCATAAATTAGAACAAAAAGAACGCTCTACAGGTCTTGATTATATATTCACTGTAGACATTATGAATGAAGGTATTGATATTCCTGCTATAAATCAAATAATTATGCTCAGACCTACAAAATCAGCCATTATCTTCGTTCAACAATTAGGTCGTGGGCTTCGCAAATATCCGCAAAAAGATTATGTAGTAATTCTTGACTTTATCGGCAACTATCAAAATAACTTTATGATACCAATAGCCCTATCTGGTGATACTTCATACAATAAAGATAATATCCGTCACTATGTAGCAGAAGGCAATCGCTTCATCTTTGGTTCTTCTACCATTCACTTTGATAAAGTAGCCCGTCAAAAAATCTATCAAGCCATTGATAGTGCCAAATTAAGCGATACAGCCTTATTAAAAAATGAATATCTACAATTAAAACAAAAATTAGGAAAAATTCCTTCTATCTTTGATTTTTCCCAGTTTGGTAGTATAGACATTTTAAAATTCCTTGATAAATTTAAAACATATCATAATTTCTTGCAAAAATACGATAAAGATTACACAATTAGATTTAATACAATTCAAGAAGAAATTCTTTATTTTATCTCATATCGCTTCGCTAAAGGCAAAAGAATTCATGAACTATTAGCTTTAAAATTATTATTAAAAAATACATCTCATTTATTAGTGGATATCGAACATATTTTAACTACAAAATACCATCAAAAATTAACTGAGCAAATAAAAACTTCTCTAATACGCAATTTAATTAATCTATTTACCATTAGCAATGAGCAAGCTAAATTTAGTAATTGCATTTTCATCAAAGAAAATGATAATGATTACATCATCAGTGATATTTTTAAATCAGCTTTACAAGATGAAAAGTTCTATTTTCAAATAAATGAAATTCTCGATTTTGCCTTAGAAAGATATCAAAAATACTATCAAAATAAATACAAAAATACTAACCTTGTTTTATATCAAAAATACACTTATGAAGAAGTTTGTTATCTATTAAATTGGCCTCAAAAAATAAATCCTAATGCCATGGCTGGTTATTTCTATGAAAAAACAACACATACCATGCCAGTATTTATCAATTATATAGCTCCGGATAAAAAAAGAGTGGATTATACTAATGAATTTTTAAGCAATACTTTAATTACAGCCTACTCCAAAAGCAATCGAAAATTAGACTCTAGTGATGCTAAACATATATATAATGCGAATGAAGAACAAAATAAATTATATCTATTTGTACGCAAACCTAGTGAAGATAAAGAAGCTAAAGAATTTTATTTTTTAGGTGAAATCATAGCCCAAGGCAATCCAGAATTTGCACCTAAATATAATGGTTTTAAAATTCTCTATAAGTTAGATACACCTGTTAGAGCAGATATTTTCGATTATCTTACAACCATAACCATTTAAAATAAAAAGACATCTATAAAAAATGATAAGTTTCATAAACTTCCATTTCCATAGATGTCTTTTTTTATTTTGTTGGAATAATTTCTTCGATAGATACGCCATTTGGCACATATAATACCATTTTTGCAGAAATTCTTTTTACAGAACCATCTAATACATAGCAAGCACCATTCATAAAATCGCAAATACGAACTTGTTCACTTTGTTCAATTTTTTCGTAATTGATAAGTACAGCTTTAAAAGCTTTTAAAGCATCAGCGGCAATTCTTGTATCATTGAAATTAGTAGGTTCAAATACAAGTACATTCATATTTGGCTGTTTATATACTTTTAAACTAGGACGACGATTATTTTCTTCATAGTTATTAGTAGCAGATGATGTTGCTTCATCTCTTGTAGCTTCAGCTGTATTTGTATAAATGGAAGGTCCATTTGCTACACGAGTAACATTAGGAGCTACTTTTACTGTTTGTCTTCTAGTTTCTTGTTTTTCATCAACTTTAGCTTCTATTTCTTCAACTTCTTCTGGAATTAGAAACTTAGTGATTTTTGATAAAAAATCCGCCATAATCTCACCTCAAATATCTCTTTTATAAACCATAAATGCATTTTATATAAAATTAAAATAAACCCATACTAGGATAATTCTATATAAAATAAAAAAATCCTGCAAAAAACTGTAATAAATATTATTTTCATAAAATTTATTTGATTGTTTAACTAATCAAATAAATTCATAAATATGCTAAGAAGCGACACATATAAATGTCGCTTCTAACACATTATATACTATACTTAAAATTATTTTGCGTTTTTACGTAAACGTCCACGCTGAGATTTGTCAAGAATAGTTTTTCTTAAACGAATGCTTTCTGGAGTAACTTCTACCATTTCATCTTTGTTGATGAATTCAAGAGCCTGTTCAAGACTTAAAAGACGAGGTGGAGTTAAGCGAATAGCTTCATCAGAAGAAGAAGAACGCATATTGGAAACATTTTTCTTCTTACATGGATTTACGTCCATATCAAGTTCACGAGTATTTTCCCCAATAATCATACCTTCATAAACCATTTGGTTTGGAGAAATGAACATTACACCACGGTCTTGAAGAGTATAAATACCGTATGGAGTTGTTTCACCTTGTTCAAATGCTACTAAAGAACCACGGCTACGACCTGGAATATCACCTTTATATGGAGCATATCCACGGAATACATGGTTCATAATACCATTACCTTTTGTATTAGTTAAGAATTCAGAACGGAAACCGATAAGTCCACGTGCAGGAATAGTGAATTCAAGACGTAAGTAACCTTTTAATTCAGTCATATTGGAAAGTTCTGCTTTACGAGTACCAAGGGATTCCATAACTGTACCCATGAATTCTTGAGGTACTTCAATAGTTAAGTTTTCAATTGGTTCACAAAGTTGGCCATTGATTTCTTTATAAATAACTTCTGGTTTACCAATCTGAAGTTCGTATCCTTCACGACGCATTGTTTCAATGAGAATAGAAAGATGTAATTCGCCACGACCAGAAACTTTAAATGTATCAGGGCTATCTGTTTCTTCAACACGTAAGCTTACATTTGTTTCAGTTTCTTTATATAAACGGTCGCGTAAATGACGAGATGTTACAAACTGACCTTCACGACCAGCAAATGGGCTAGTATTAACACCAAAAGTCATGGACAATGTAGGTTCATCAATATTAATGCTAGGTAAAGCTTCTGGATTTTCAGCATCAGCAACAGTATGACCAATACTTGCACTAGGAAGACCAGTAATTGCTACGATTTCACCAAGGTCAGCTTCGCTAACTTCCATACGTTTTAAACCTTGGTAAACATATACTTTACCGATACGTTCTTTAGTTTCGCCATCACCACTGATAACTACTACATTTTGACCTTCTTTGATTTTACCACGCATGATACGACCAATAGCTACACGACCAACATATTCGTCAGAATCAAGTGTAGTTACCATCATTTGAAGAGGACCTTCTACATCACCCTGTGGAGCTGGAATTTCTTTAATAAGTAAATCCATTAATGGTTCTAAGCTATCGCTTTCATCATCAAGATCAAGTTTAGCAATACCATCACGAGCAATTGCGTATACAACAGGGAAATCAAGCTGATCATCATCAGCACCAAGTTCCATGAAAAGTTCCAAAACTTCGTCATAAACGTCATCAATACGCTGGTCAGGACGGTCAATTTTGTTGATAACAACGATAGGTTTTAAACCTTGTTCTAAAGCTTTACGTAAAACATATTTAGTCTGAGGCATAGGACCTTCAGAAGCGTCAACTAATAATAAAACGCCATCAACCATGTTGAGTACACGTTCAACTTCGCCACCAAAATCAGCATGGCCTGGTGTATCAACGATGTTGATTTTTATATCTTTGTACATTACAGCTGTATTTTTAGACAAAATGGTAATACCGCGTTCACGTTCAATAGCATTAGAGTCCATTACTCTTTCTGCTACCTGTTCGTTAGCACGGAAAATATGGCTTTGTTTAAGCATTGCGTCAACAAGAGTTGTTTTACCGTGGTCAACGTGAGCTATGATAGCGACATTTCTCAATTTGTTATTAGTATACAAAAAAATTCCTCCCAATGTATTAATGAATATATTATGTTTACATCATATAAAAGATAAAATATCTCTTTACTAGTGTAGTATATCAATATCTTTATGTCAAATTAAAATACTAAAATAGCTAAAAATTTTTCTTTAGACTCAAGGTCTTTCCAAAGAGATTTTTCCTAATTTTCCTGCTCTAAAATCCTTAAGCACAGCAATAGCAGTTTTTTCAGTATCTACAATACCGCCTTTTTGTAAAAATCCACGTTTTTTGCCTACCAAAGTAAATAATTCTTCACTAGTTTGTGGAATTTCATCTATTTTATAGCGTTCTTTTATATTTTTAGCATAATCATCTTTTAAACGCCATAATAAGATTTCAGCAGCACGTTCAATATCATAAACTTCATCACTGATAGCTCCAGTAAAAGCTAAATTCAATCCTACTTCAGGATCTTCAAATTTTGGCCATAAAATACCTGGAGTATCCAATAAATCAAGATTATTTTTTATTTTAATCCACTGTTTTGCACGTGTAACACCAGGTTTATCAGCAGTTTTCAATGAAGCACTGCCAGATAATCTATTTATTAAAGAAGATTTCCCTACATTTGGAATACCTACAATCATTACACGAGCATTACGAGGTTTTACACCTTTATTAGCGAATTTAGCAGTTTTTACCTTTGCCAATTCATCTGCTACAGTTACTAATTGACGAATACCTTTACCATCTAAAGAATTGATTTTCACCACAGATTTACCCATAGATGTGAAATATTCTTCCCATTTATTATTGATATTATTATCTGCTAAATCAATTTTATTCAAAGCGATTAAATGCGGTTTTTTACCAATTAAATCTTTTAAAATTGGATTTGCACTACTGTTAGGAATACGAGCATCACGAAGCTCAATGACCACATCAACTAATTTTAAGTTTTCTACAATAATGCGTTTAGCTTTTGCCATATGCCCAGGGAACCAATTTAATTGAGCAAGTGTTCCTAAATCATCATATTGCATATTTTCTTCCATTAAATAAACTCCTCCTTATATTAATATTCAAATATCTATAACACAAAATTCAAATTCCAACAAAAAAGGCACTATCTTGTGTCAACTACAAGACAGTGTCTTATAAAAAGTATTATATACCAATATATATACAAAATCAAAATTTTTTTATTTTACACCTATAGCATTTATTTTATCTGGTTCTACTACAATAGTTTTTTCTGTGCCATCTTGAACAATTACAAAAGTTGCAGGTTCAGATGAAAATATATCTACTAATTGTCCCATATTAAAATCTTCAAAATTATCGACTACACTTTTACCATTGATGCTAATTAAACAATCACCTGTTTTCATACCAGCTTTTGCTGCTGGAGAATTTTCCGCTACATTTATAATAACTCCATTATCTTTAATTTCACGACTAGAAGCTATTCCATAAACGTAACTATCAAAAAATACACGTTTCACAGAATTTAATACTGCCTTTAATTCTTTGACATTATCATATTCTTCAATTTCATTAGTGCCATCAGCATAAATTCTTTCATATTTACTAGAAAGTGTCATTTCTACATTATTGCCTTTTTGCACCAATTCACAAATAATATCTTTTTTATCACGATACATAAATTTATTATTTTTATCTACAGTATCCACAACATTAAACAATACAATTGTATTATCATCTTTTTCTACTAAATTAGTTTTTGCTGAAAATATACTTATAGCTTTGACTATACCATGTTTCACTTGCTCGATATTTGTATTTTCAAATTCTTGATTAATACTACTAGCAAAACAATTAGCGGTAATTGCCATTAACAGCATGAATAAAACTAAAATCTTTTTCATTAAAACCCTCTCCTTAAAACTTTCAAATCTTAATCTTCAAAAGTTTTAGCAACTGTTTTTAGATAATCAACAATTGTCAAATGTTGTGGACAATGACCTTCACAACTTCTACATTCAATACAATCAGAAGCTTTCGCATGAGTTTTTATCATATCTTGATATTTCTTCTTACTGCCAGACGCCATGCCAAAACGTTTTTCATTATTATATAACTCAAAAACCTCTGGTATTTGAATTTGCATTGGACAATTTTCTTTACAATAATTACAAGCTGTACAAGCAATAGCTGTTGTATCATTGATGATTTTTGCCACTTTAAAAGTTGTTTCAATTTCTTCTTTAGTAAGCGGTTTAAAATCTTCCATATAACTTAAATTATCTTCCAATTGTTCCCATGTTGACATGCCAGAAAGCACCATAAATACATCATCTAAGCTACTAGCAAAACGAATTGCCCATGAAGCCACTGACATTTTTTCATCTTGAGCTTTCAATAAATCTATACCAGCCTGCGGAATATTTACCAATTTACCGCCTTTTACAGGTTCCATAACAATCACAGGTTTATGATATTTTTGGCATACTTCATAACATTTACGAGATTGCACGCTATCGCTTTCCCAATCAAGATAATTTATTTGTAACTGTACAAATTCAATATCTTCACCAATTTCAAGTAAAATCTTTTCCAAAAATTCTGCTGTATCATGAAAAGAAAAACCTAATTTTTTAATCTTGCCTTCCGCTTTCATTTGACGCACAAAATCCATAGATTTAAATTCTTTGACCTTTGCATAATTATCAACATCTAAACAATGCAATAAATAATAATCAAAATAATCCACACCACATTTTTCTAATTGTTCATCAAAAATACGTTTATTATCCTCTATGGATTTCAACTGCATTGTAGGCAATTTATCCGCTAATAAAAAGCTTTCTCGTGGATATCTTTTAACTAAAGCATCCTTTAAAAATAACTCACTTTGATAATTATGGTACATATACGCAGTGTCAAAATACTTAAAGCCTTTTGCCATAAAAGTATCAACCATTTTACAAAATTGCTCCATATCCACCTTGTTATTTTCCACATCAAGCATAGGCAAACGCATACAACCAAAACCAAGTTTCTTTAAATTTTCCATAATCCCACTCTCCTAAAATATATTTATTTATAATTTTTCTAATACCATTTTTAAACTTCTGACTTTTTGTTCTGATGTTGGTAAATATATTTTTTTTCTTTTTCTCACTTCAAATTCTATTATTGGTTTTAATAATTTTTTAGCAAAAAGATTTTTATTATCAGAAGCAAACATATCTTTTAACATATCCCCTGACAATTTTTTACCTAGAGATTCAACAATATTTTCTACTTCTTTTTTATTCAATAAATAATCTGTTGCTAAATCTTTAAAATTATCTTCTATAATTCTAATCATTTCTACTGCATCATCTTCAATAAAGCTAGTTGCCTTACTTGCCGCTTTATTGCCTATAGTACCACCTACAAATGCACCAACTAAACCACCTACAAATGTTCCTATTCCAGGAACAACAGATCCCATTGCTGCACCTGCTGCAAATCCAGCGGCTCCACCGCCTACTGATGCTCCATTTTTTACAAGATTTTTAAATAATTGTTTTCCAGATATTCTTCCTCTAAAAATATTTATAACATCTGGTGCTGTTGTAACTACAACTGCTGCTACATTAGTTATAACATTTGATCTAAATAATTTAGCAGCATTATTCATTGCAGCCGCTCCATAAATATTAGTACCACTTTCTCTAAAGATATTTACTAATGTAGCTGATGCTTTCGGACCTATTAATTTAACTATATTTTGAGAAGTCCCCATCAAAACTGTATGCATACCTGCTTTTTCCAATTGACCTACTAAAATAGCTGAGGCAAATGCTGTCCCACCTATTCTTAATCCAGTAAATGTTGCTTTTTCCAATGCAATATCAAAACTATCTCCATTCCAAATAGAAACAGCAAAATTTATTGTTGCACTTATACCAAACGTAGTTGCTCCAACAATCATACCATTAGTCGCATCATATGCCAAAGATTCTATCGTTCCTGCTTTAGCAATATTTTTGGCTTGTTCATATGTAAAAGCTCCTTTTCTAACAATATCCGTTGCTTTTGTGGGATCACTAACTCCTGGAATCTGTCCACGACGAATACGTTCTTTCATTGCTTTTACTGCATCATCATATTTATCTGAAGGCACTTCAATCTGCATAGGTGCTCCATTGGGATTAACATATCTAAATCTACCATTTTCAAAACATTCACTAATGCACTTTGAACCACTGTTGCAATACTTAGATTGTATATTGACACCATCAACTATTCTATCCGCACCATTTTTTACAAAATCATCGCCTTTTAATACAGCACTTTTGCCATGAAGTAAATCATTCAAATGATTTGCTCTTTCAGCAGCAAAACCATGACCACGAGCCCCATTTAATTTAGCTTCACCATATAAAGTATTTGCATTACTTATATTTCCATATATTTCTCCAATAATATCAAAATCTTCTTCATCCATTTTTCTATATTTACTCATATCTTAATCACCGTACTTTATAATATTATTACTTTCTATATTATATAATATCTCCATTACATATTCATCAATAAAACTCTAATCTATTTTTTCTACAATAAATATAAGTACCTAAAACCTATTATAAATTATGCAATTTTTATTTATCATCTATGTATATTTTTACTTTTATAAAATAAGCAAAAAAATAGTCAAAAAGTCAAAAATAATTATTGACATTTTGACTAATATGAGTATAATAATAACAACTTTCTACATTATAAAATAATTATCAATTTATATCATATTAATAATATGCCTTTGCTATTACTATTTTATTATATTTATTCTATCACTTATTATTTATATTTTTTTATTTTTGTTACTATTTATGGTACTTCATAATAAAAATGGTACCAAAATGGTACCTCAAAAATCTATTATTACTGTTAATAAATAACTAAACTCCTTGTATATCAACTTCTTTAGCAGTATAATAAAAACCATAAAAATTAATTTTATTAAATTTAATATTAACAATAATTGTATTTGAATATTCGATTCACTTCATATTTGATTTAACTTTAACAAATGTTGTATTTGAATACCTTATTTAATGATTTAGAGTTCTAAGAACTCAAATTTAACCTTAACTTTAACAAATGTTGTATTTCCCTATAACAACAAAAAGCCCCTATTACTTAGAAAAGATCTAGGTAATAGGGGCTTTTTTAGCAATAAAAGAAAACGTTATTTAATTATAACTCGTACATTAAATTTTATCTATAACTTTATTTACTTCTGCGATACCTTTACCATCTAGTTTATCTATTATTCTAAGATAGGCTGTATTTCTGGCTACCATAGAAGTACTGGTAGTTGTAATTATTTGTTTTTGTAATTTTTCTTTAAGTTTTCGTTTTTCATCATCTAATTTAGATTTAATGAAAATCTTTGCAAATTCTTTTAGTATGTTCATACTTGTTCCTCAGGTGCTAATTTATTAACTACTTTTTCTACAAGCCAAATACTAGCATTGATAGCTACTGGCAAGAAAATAGTATCTCTAAATTTTACCCAGCCTTTTTCATCAGTGGCACTATTTTTAAGCTCTGTAACAAAAGCTGTAGCTACTTCTTTAATTGCTGGCAATGCTTTATCTTTAATCCATTTAATAGCTATATCTTTTACTTCATTGGTAACAAAATCCTTAACATTTTCTAAAACTTCATTTTTAATTTCATCAATAGTCATCTTTTATACTCTCCTTATTAAAATAATTTTTCTGCGTCAGTTATACCTCTAGCGATAGCATTAGCAAATTCTTCTATTCTATACATAAGTTTATAAGCATCTTCTTGATTTGAAATAAATGCTGTTTCTACTAATACCGCAGGCATACTTGTTTCTCTTAATACACATAAATCTGGTCTTACTTTAATACCTCTATCTACCATATTAAGAGAATTAACAATTTGTGCTTGAATACATTTAGCTAATAGTTCCGCTTTACCACCTGTACTATAAACAAGCGTTTCTGTTCCTTTTGCACTAATATTAGCTGCACTATTACAATGAATAGATACAAAAATATCTGCACCACTATTATTTGCAGTAGCACAGACATTAGGTTTTCCTTTTGTTTCTCCGTTTAAATTATCTGATTGCAATAGTTGGCATGGATAACCAATTACTTCCATTGTCCTTTTTAATTTTTCGCCAATAGCTAAAGCAATATCTACTTCTCTAATACCATTCGCACACGCACCAGGATCTAAATCCATATCATGTCCAGGATTGATAAAAATTTTTAGCATTATGCATACACTCCCTCATTTTTTAGCTTTTATTTCTGTAAATTGTGCTAATGTTGCTTTTAGTTTTTCTGGAATAGGTAATCCACAGTTAGCAGAATTCTCTAATATAGATAGTGCTTCCCTGCCAATAAAAAAGAGCAACACAACGTCTTTCGCCATTGTTTGCCCTATCAAATCTATTCTGTATGTTGTTGCTATAACTAATAAAATAACAACTTTTTTTAATGCACCAGTACCACATTTACCACTATCTAGCTTCATATTTGGATTTATATATGCAGCACTTATACCAGTTATATAATCTATCACCATTAAAATTAAAAGTGATTCAAAAGCTGTTGACCATGGTCCAAATAAATGCTGCAATAAAACTCCCACAAAGGCAACACCTCCTCCAATATATACCTCTAGCCTTGTTGGAATTAAAGAACTAATAAAGTTTATAATTTGCTCATACATATTCACCATCTCATTAATTTTTAAAAATTAATCTGATAAAATAAGCTACCTGCCATAGTAGCATAAGCGTCATCATTATCTACATTATCATCTACGAATTTTTCTTTTGCCCATGCAATACCGCTTGCAATTAAAAAAGCTTCAAACGCACTACAATGAGCATTACGCTGAAGCTGGTCTTGAATTACATATCCTGCCATGAAATGCAGTGCTTTATCTGTTGGAATACTATCCTGCAAATCATGAAGATTATTAGCAAAACATGGTACAGATAAAGATATTAACATCATTGCTAGTATAATCACTTTCTTAAACATAGCTTTGTCCTTCTTCCAAAACATCTACCGCATTTTTAAATTCTGGTAAGGTCTTAAGATATTCATATGCTTGTTTATCCCAACGCATAGAAGTATCTGATTGATTAGGGGTAAATAAAAAGCGATAATCGTAAACGGGTTCGCTTTTCTCTTGGTCTATTACTAACGCCACCCCATTGATATACTTTTTATTTCCATCTAAACTAACAACTTTTACATAGCAGTTTTTATAAGTTTTTTCTTTAATTGTCCAATCTGTTTTTAAAGCCATTTTAATTTCTCCTTTATTAATAACCACTTACTTGTAACTCTGATATCTCTGCATAAGGGCTAGCCAACGTATACATATCTTGAAATTTTATTTCAAGTCTTACATAAGGTGCATTAACTTTAGGTATTTGGTTGTTATATATACTAAGTGTACCTGTTAACCACTGATTAGCAACATAAGCGTCTGTAGGTTTAATATTTAAACCCCTATTTTTAAGTTGCACCCATTCACCATTTTTATCATAATACCCTTCATACACGGACATTTGTACGGATTGTGTAGTTATAGTGCTAGTTGTAACCATTCTTACTTTAAAAAATAATTTTAAATGCCTATGATTTCCCCATTTTACTGTAGCATATACCCTAGTCCACCCATAAGGTGGCGATTGTGTAGTTACTTTTAGAACGTTTCCTGTTATTTGTAAAGTTTCAGACGAACCGCAACTAATCTCTTTTGGAAGTGCTGTTAATCCCTCAAAAGTATTTAACCCTAATACATTACATACAGAAGCAATTTTATCAGGAGCAGTATCGTTATAATCGTTTAGATTAACCCTGTATACTCCCGTTCCGTTTATAAGATAAGTAGAAGCTAATTTTTCAAGGAAAACATCACTAATCACAATTCCCTGATGTGCTGTTGTCCCAACATCAAATAAAGCTACATCTCCACTGTGTACAGTGTTAACAGCATTTACAGTCCCACCTACCATTTTAAACCTACACCAATTTCCACTTGATGTAGTTACAAATGGGTTTTTACTGTATTCTTCTCCATTAAAAAACCAGCCTTCTATATAGCAATCGGTTAGCCATGCTCTTAAAGTTGGTGGATTAAACCATTGTGTATTATAATCAAAGCTACAGTTATTAAACAGCATTGTCAAAGACGTATTATACATTTTATCATTTGCAAAAAATACCGAACTATGAAAATTGATATTTTCACCTGTGTTTTGTGGACTGGATAAATTATCTAATCCCACATGACAATGATTAACGGAAATATTATACCAACTATCTAGGTATTGGTTATTCCCCCATGTTATGCCTGTATATACATTTTGCACCATTATACGCTCCATGCGTACTCTAGGTGCTCCCCAACCTACTTCTGAATTTCCTGGATATTCTTTTGTACCCATTAATAAACCATTAATAGGGTCAAACCTACTTGTGCCTGTAAGAATAAAATTTCCAACTTGAGATATTATATCCGTGTATTGTGCATAGCCATCTGTACCCGACCAGTTATTTACCCATACAGCATAACTGTTATCTTCTAGTCCGTCTGCTAAAATAACAGAACCTCCACCATCTAAAGACATAACATTTATATCTATTTTTATGGTATCTGAAATTTTCATTACACCATGCGGTATCACAACTTTAGTTTTAACAGCCAAAGCTTGTATTTGTTCTATTTCTTTTTTAGTCCTTTGTAAATAAGCAACACAATTATTAAATGCTGTACTATCGTCATGTTCACCATCCACGTAAGCACCAAACCATTTAATATTTATAAAGTCTTTTATCAGTAATTTTGCATACAATCCATTTTTTAATGTTATTAAACTAGCTTCGTCAACTTCATCTTCACCAATATCATTGGTAATTACATAATCAGCACCACCACCATCACCAGCAGTATAAAAACCTAATGTCTTTAATGTATATCCTGTTTTTACTTTATTACTTGCTTTCATATCAGCTACATTGTTAAAAACAAGTACATTGTTATTAGCATATACATTATTTGCTGTTATATCACCTGTTAATGTTCCACCAGATAATTTTAAGTAAGTGGTATCTATTTGCCGACCTTTGCTGTCTTGTGTGGCTTTAGTAGCTACTTCTGCATTAGCTGCACTATCGGCTTTACCTTGAAGATTACCTATAAATTTAGTAGCAGTAATATTATAACCATTGGCATTTATATTACCTTTCATAGTTCCGCCAGATAACGGTAAATACACATCTTTTGTTTTATTATCTACAAAATTAGTAAATGCAGTTGATATATCAGCTGTTAATTGTTCAACATCTTCATCACTAGCATTTGCACCTTGTACTACCATAAAATCTGCAATAGCCTTTGCCATAACAGATACTTGATAGTAAAGTTTATTGTGTAGATTTGGATAAGCAATACCAGGTGTTACACCTCTTGCCCTTTGGGTATTAGCACTATAATCCCCATCACTCATCATATTTTGTTTACCTTCATCAAATACTAAAAAATTAGTACTAGCCATCATTCACACTCCTTTTATAACCAACTACCAGTATCATATCCAGATATATCTTGTGTTTCTTTGCCATAACCAAAAATTAAACTTGTTTCTTCTTTTATCCAATTAGTAGTATAACCACCCAAAAATTCATTATCATAACCATAACTAAATATAGGTACATCTGCATTTTGTGCAATTATTATATAATTTATACGCACACCTTCTGGTTTTGGAACAACTAATCCGTTATATATTAAATCCTTCTCTAAAACAGAAAAATCTCCTGATACAATTACATCCATACTCATATCTTGATTATCCAATATCAAAATATTTCCATTTGGAAATATTTCTTGCCAAGCAGTATATAATTCTGGGAGCGTACCTTTCCATTGATTCCAAACAATCTTAGCTTTCAATAATAATCTATAATAAGTATCATCCAGTATAGACGATACTTCTGCACGCGGCTGAAAATCTAATTGCCTAGAGCGACCTATTAATTTACCTATTATATCTAATTGCACACCAGTAGCTGTATCTAGATCAAAATTAGATATAATTTCTTGGGCAGTAGAATTACTATCTTGTAACTTTTGTATTCCAGCTTCAAGCCATTTCATAAATTTAGGTTGTAGGCGATACTGACTTGGTATTAAATTTAAATAATAAATATTTTCCAATGTATTCACCTACTTCAACTGACATTTACTGTTATATTATCAATATTTCCTTGTATTACTTCATTAAAATTTATTTCTATATCAGCTGTTCCCTGACTAGAACTATGTTTTCCTGCTGTTAAACTTGTTATAGAAAAAATAGGACTTGCTAAATTCGGATTTGCTATTAACGCACTATTCCAAAGTAAAGATGTAGGTAAATTATCTCCTATACCAAGTGAATTTAGGTAATTTAAAATATTATTCTTGATATTATCTACTACATTATCTGTATAACCAGCATATTTTTTAATATTAACAGTTATATCAACATCTACATATGAAGGTCGATAAAATCTTATTGGTGTAGTAATATCATACTTATTTATTACTTGCACTTCTGTCGTTCCATTTGTCAAACACCCTACACCTTTTCTTATATAAATTTGTTCTGCTACATCTGCATCTAATCCACCTTCTACTACAGCAGTTATACTATGTGCAGGTAATCCATATGGGTTTTCCTCAGTTTCACTATTGTCATTAGTATCATTTTCGTATACTCGTTGACGTGTTACACCCTCTACAGATACAATACCCGCAATAGTACCTTCCAATAAAGTTTGACTTGGTAATGCTGTACTTACAGCTTGCCTTGCTCTTAATTGTGCATCTGTTTCTACAGGTTGACCTAAAACGGCATTAACCTTATTAGTAACAGATATCCAACCTAATTGTGGAGTAGCTATTTTATTTATATCTCCAACTAAAGCAGATATTGAACCTAAGACTGTACATATAGCGGATACTTCAATTTCTCCTTCTTCTGGAATAGTTATATTACTAGGTAAATTCCAATTATTACCCGAAATATCTTGTACTACACCACTTTTAATAACTGTTTGAGGTATTCCTGTTAAAGTTACTACACAAGTAGAATAACTAGCAGCTTTTCGTTTTAAACCATTTATTTTAACAACTGTATCCAATCCGGAACCTATAGCAGTAACTGGTGAACGGCTATTATATACATATACAATACTATTTAAAGTATCATACATTTTTAAAGCTATAGCAGATATATATTCATAATCCATACTATCATTTTCAAGATATATGTCCTCACCAAAAATCTTTTTCGCTTCAGTTACTAAATCATCTTTAATATCTTGATAAGTAGGGATATGTAATCCAGCGTCATCAATGTATGGTGCAAAATATGCCATTATTCTATCCCTCCTTAAACACTAACTGTAAGGTTTCCATAATCAGTAACAACTAAACAAGTAAAAGTATATTTTCTATCTTTTATTTCTGATATAAAATTCACTACACTATTCACATTAGTTGTTCCATTTATTCTTTCTTTAACAATTAAATCTAACACCTGTTTATTCTCATCACTGCCTACACTGCCTATCATTCTTTGCCACAATGGCAATCCGTCTGTTAAATCTTCCCACCATTCACCATATAATAAAAGAAGTCGTGTTTTTATTGCTTGTGCTACAGCGTCTACATCTGTTAAAAAGTTCTGGCGATTTCTACCAAGTGTATAATCTCCATTTATATCAAGTCGTCTATATTTCACCCACTTACACCTCCTGTTGTACTTCCGCCAGATTGTACTCCACTATGTTTATGCCCCCTAAACCCAATACCTTCAATTGTAGTTGTTCCGTTAAGTGTTATGCTAGATGATGTTATATCTATTCCACTATCTGAAATAGTTATTGCTGAACTTCCACTTGTATTTCTTAACTGCATAGCATTAGTGTTATATTCACCTACAACATTAGGTTGACTCCAACAACCTAATATAGCAAAAGCATCTGATAAATCATGCCTTCTAATCTCAATTTGATTTTGTGTTCCTCCAGATTGCCACCATGCATCAATACAACTATCTGCAAAAATAATAAGACATTCATCACCATTTTTTATAGGCATTGTAATAACAAATCCACCAGCACGTGGTAATACTATAGGAACATCTAAAAGTAACGGCAAATCAAGCCATTGCTGTTGGCCATTAATATTTACTAACTCTCTTATTGTCGGTTGAACTATAACTGTTTGTTCTAATGAGTTAAATTCTTTTATTATTCCAGGAACAGCAACTCTTATTTTCGTAGATGTATTACGTTGCAGTAATTCATCTTTTGCAGGTGTACCATTCATCATTTCTTGTAATGTAATCATTGTTTCACCTCTTATATACTGTTTGGATTAGAGCCAATTCCTTTCATCATTGCAGGAACTACATCTTTTCCATATCTACTATAAGCATTAACTGTTGTATACCAATCATTGCCTCTAGTATCTCCAGTATGTTCAACTTCATAAGCTTGATACATATTTTCTTCATCCAATTGCAGTGTCTGTGGTTGACTTTTTCCTGGCATATTCATCTGTAATTGCATACCGTTTATTTCTGTATTTTTTAACTGAACCATAGATAATACATTTATTTTAGGATTTAATAAACACCTAAATGAAACGCCATATTGTATTTGTTGTGGATATCCAATTAATCCATTCTTAGGAGTTAATATTAAAGCTTCATCTGTGTAAGTATCTGTAATTTTTGTAATATTTACCTGACCATCATTTATCCAAACATTAGCATTATTACCTCGTGCCACATCTGTAAGAATATCTTTTGGTCTACCAAAATAAATTTTTCCTCTTGGTAATGTTTGCCCACTTATTGTTGGTGATACTCTATTTACTTGTGTTGGCTTCTCTGCCTTAGATACTACAGTATCTATTACATTTCGAGGATTTTGACCGCGAACACAACTAAGTGATATAAAGTTCATATTTAAAAAAGTATCCCCATCTATACATACTAAAGTAAGCACATAATCTGTATTATTCTCTTTACTTCTAACAGCTTGTACAATCTGACCATCAAATATTTTTCCATATTGTTTTGGCTGACTTTCTTGTATTTGCTGAGGATTATTATCTTTTTTCGTTTTATTTTTACTATCTTTTTTACTTACCAAATTAGAACCTACAGCCTTTTTAGTATCTTCTGGATTTAAATTTATTGTATTCAAATAACCTTCATATCCAGCAGAAATAATAAGCCTGTCTCCTTCTTTTATTATTTTTTCTTCGGTATCTTTGTTCAAATTATAAATTTTAACTTCAGCATGATTATTAAAATCCATACCTCTGCGAACTCTAAAAACACAATGCAAAAGCGATACATCTAATGCATATTCTTTATTTTCATTAGACGTATCGCTTTTCTCATTTCCTTTTGTTGGTTGTGTATTGTCAATTTCCGCAGTTGAAGAAGCAACAACTATACGATATTTTCTAAGATATAAAAAATTACTCATCTAATACACCCCACAACAATAAAAAAGTTGAACCTAACGTTTCATTATCTGGATATTCAAGTTGAGTTTCACCAGATTTTACAATATAAGCTTCTCCAATATTCAAATATTCGTATTGAGCTAATATATTACTTGCTAATCCACTTCCTGGAACAAGAGGTAAATTTGCTATTAACATTTCACCAGTTTCTGCATTACTTATATCAACTGTCCAGTGCTTGTATTCCTCTAAATAACGCAAAAAAAGTTTTATGTGTATATTAGTTTTGTTTATATTTATTTTAAAACTAAGCATTTGGTTAGCTGTATTTGTTAATGGTATCGTATATAGCATAATTAAAACCCCGCTTCATACAAACCGCTTCCCGGTTGTTCCGTTTCTTGAGGTTGAACTTCTCCTCTGTTTGTAGTACCACTAGATGCCCAGTTTCGAGTTGATACTGTTCCTGTAGCTACATCTACTACAAATATTTCTTGTAACGTTACTGTACACCGTAAACCATATTGTGTCCTATAATTATCTGGTGCTGTAATATTTTGTATCAGCATATTATCATAATGATGCAATCTAGTGTGAACTGCTAGCGGTAATCTTAAAGCTTGCAATTCTCTTAACTTTTCATAAGCAGATACCGATTTTGTATAATACTCCGTAAATTGACCTTCTAACATTGTTGCCATAGCATCACTCATACCTATTTCCATAGTTAAAGTAGACGGATTTAAAAAACTGTGATCAGCTATATTAGCTCCGGTTTGTACTGGGTGTTGTGTTATAGTAAGCTCACTATCATGTTGTTCATTTAGTACGGCATCAAAAAAGAAGCCTCCAATATTAGTTTTAACTAATACTAATTCGCTGTTTGAGCCTCCTATTTTTGTTACATCAAAATTAAAATCTCCTGATATATATGAACCTATTAAACTACCTAAAGAAAAATCTGTTCCTAATAAATTTGTTATATCCCCAATATTACCATTGGTTATTACATCACTTACACCGCCAGCGACATTCCATTCTTTAGGTCGATATCCTTTTGAGAAAAAACCTGTACCACCATTTGCTCTATCTACAGTTATTTTTCCTAATTGCCATAATGCAGATAAAGTATTAATAGAGCCTGTAGAAAATAAACTCATACTATCACCCCACTAATATTTCTAATATCTCGTGCATTATTACCAATACCACCAATATTTACATCTGGTATTACCTTTTTAACAGCTCCTGCTACATCTTTTGCTGTCATTGGCTCTGTTCCATTTGGTGCTGTAATATTTATCTGACCTATATTGACACTCGAACCATTATAATTATTAGCTGTTGTTGTTATCGGCATACCGCTACCACCTATTAAACTATGTGCATAAGTTCCTTGACCTAAAAAACCACTAAATCCAGTCTTTTCAAAGTATTGATTATAATCTTCTTTTGGTGGTGTGTAGAAGTCATCTACTTCTAATTTATTATTATTATTTAGATGTAACGGCCCACTAGATTTATTAGCATCTGTATAATCATAATTGCTACTAGGATTTGTTTTATTCCATTCATCAAAAGCTGTTTCAGCTTTATTAATTCTATTAGAATCATTAGCTTCACTTTTTCCAGGACGTTCATATCCTTTTCTGAAAGCTACAGCAGCTTTAGACGGACTATCTGTAGAATAAAAATCATCCCTAGCTCCATCTATATTAAAAAATTCTCCACCTTCATTCATCTCCCAAAGTGCAAAATCAATTTGAGTATCTAAATCCGTCCAATCTTTACCTCGATTAGACGCAAAAGTTATTAAATTTTCACGCCTACTTCCTAACCATTGACCAATACCAGAAGCTCCTATACCATTTACAGTTTCTGGATTCAAACTTGATTCCTGTATCCAATTACCAACAATACCAGCAGCTTGAACTGGTGTAAGACCACCATTTATAAGGCGACGCATTATATATTGAGCTCTTTCACTTCTTGCATCATCAGAGGCATCTCCTACTTTTCCTTTAGTTACATCATCAAGAATACCTTCGCCAAAATTACCAAAAGCACGAATTACTTGTTTGAAAGCACCTTTAAAATCACCTCTTGCAGCTTTAGCTAATGCACTAAATAAATCACCCGTTAATCTTACAAGTCTTGTCATTAGTCTTAAAGTGTTTTCTATACCTTTACCAAAAGCCCACCAAACTTCCTTACCTTTTACACTTAAACCAAATAATTTAGCGATAAGTTCCAATATGGCTTCTACTAAATCAAGGACACCATCAACTAAACTAGATACACTATCTCCCATAAGCATAAATAATCCGATTACATCAAAATCTTGGAACATATATTTTAATATCTCCAATATACGGAAAAATATTTCAACCAAGTTATCCATAATCTGTTTAAAGGTTGACCACCAATTTTTTAGCTTTGGTAGTGCTTCAGTATTTATCAAGGAGATAATGTGTTGTAAATAATACTCCCCTTTTTCAAAATAAACTTGTAAATCATCCCAAACTTCAAGAAGTTTTTTCCATACTGGAGCTAAAGTTTTTGCTGATTTTCTACCATCAATATAAGCATAAAAATCATCTATAAGAAGTATCATTATACTCATTGCAGCAAAAAAAGGATTTAACTTTATAGCCATACCGATTATAGATATAAACTTAATAATCTTTTGTGCCCCTTCTGGTAGCATATTAAAAAATCTAGAAATGGTATCTATAGCAGTTTTACCAAAACGTGCAAGGTTCATACCTAAATTGACTACTATTGTTAATGCTTTAGCTATTTTGTTACCCCAGCTTGGCATATTCATTTTTAAATTTTCATTTATATCTTTTAACCCCTGACGAACTCTTTCAATAGGCCCTGCTAAATACTTTATTAAATAATAAGCTACCCATTCTTTTAACATCTTTATCTTAAGCATAAAAGATTGCCATTCATAACCAATTGAACGAATATACTTTAGTTGATTATTTGCATCTGCTGGAGTTTGAAGTTCTTGCATTTCTGATCTAAGACGCAAGAATTGTTCTCTTAATTCTGGAATCCATGCAACATCTTCAAGTTTTGCCCCCATTGTATCCAATGCTAATTGTAGACTTTTAGCATTTTCCTTCGTGGTCCATATATCTTTAGCTAGTACTTGATATTTCATGTCTGCATCCGCTACAGATTTTATAGTTTTAGCTGTGGCAAAACCGACAGCAGTTATAGCAGAAGCAACAGCACTCAAACCTGTTACCATTTTGCCAAGTGATGTGGTGGTATCCATAGCACTATCACTTAATTTAGTTACAGCAGATTTAGCTTTATTAAGTGTATTGTTAAATTCGCTAAACTGTGCATTATTAACTATTGCACCTAGAGATACCAAATATTCTTCAATTACATTAGTATTTGCCATGGTTTCACCTCACTGACTATTATTATTTACGATACTAGCTCTATAATCATTAACTGCTTTTATATCTAGCATTTCATGTATAGCAATCAAATCATCTAAATCATAAGTACCGTCCCAAAGCTCATGCTGTTTCCATAAACCTGCAAGAACAGGTCTATAAAGGAATTCATTTAATGTATCTGCTTTTACTGTTTGGAATTGGTTTGCAGGGAGTTCGTCAAGCTCTGCAAGCCTTTTTCTCCGAAAAAACCCTCAACATTAAACATTACCACTTCAATCGTTAATAATATAATTGTCATAAAATCATTTTCTAATTCTTTATGGCTTAAACTACCATTATTTAATATTAAAGTTTCAGGCATTTCTGAACCATTTATATTATTTAGGATTTCTACAGCAGATAAACAATCTTTCTGTATTTCAATAAATTTATCTTTATCAATGCCACTTATTGCTTTTTGTAACATATCTACTTTATTTGCATTACCCGTATTAATTAAACCACCTGCTAAAGAAAAACCTATCTGCACAGCTATATAAGATGCTGTAAAAGCGTTTAATTTTTTAATTTTAAATTTATATCCATTTAATTCAATTATTTTTGTTTTATTAATCATAATTTACTCCTTAAAATAAAAAGCTACATCAAAATAGATGTAGCTTATTTAGAATTATGTTGAATATCTGCCGCCATTAAGGTCCACGTAATCCTTTGACCTTGTTGTTGATATGGTGTATCTCCCACCTTTTGTGGTGATATCCCTTTTATTGTATGACTTCCACCAGTAGATGTATTTCTTAATAACATTGATGTTGTAGCCCATTCACTAGTTGGCAAACTCCAAAGGGTATTATACCAATCAAGAAGCCAAAAATGTAACGGACTAGTTTGTTGTGCTGTAATAGTTATAGTACCATTATTGCCAGCTATTTTACTTACCATTACAGAACCATCAGATGCAACATCATGAGCTGAACGGTCTGTACTCATGGATATATTTATATCTCCAACACCTTCACCAGTAAATAAATATGAACCAATTGTAGGATGAGAGATAGAACCTGATAAATCTAAAAAAGAATATGTTGATAAAGCCATTAAATAACCTCCTATCTATTAACAGTAACACCAATAGTTACATGTTCAATAGCCCCTGCAAGTTTTGCAGATACATAAATTGGTGGTGATTTACGTGCATCTCTATCTGCTTGTGATTGGTCATTAACTGACTCTGCTTGAATAAGATATCCATCTGGTAAAGTATCTCCAGTTTTTAAATTTAAAATTGCTGAACCATTCCATTTACCAGGAGCGATAAAACCAATCTTAACAGCTTGATCACAAGCAACCGCAGTAGCATTCATTATGCTAGTCACACCAGCATCTGTTTGTGGAACTTTAGTAGATTGATACAGTAAATCCATAATATTCAACTGAATATTATTACTTAACATATCAAGATTTAAAATTTCATCAAATCTTGTTGCATCTGCCATAGTTCCTTGCTCTAATACATCATAATAATAGCCACGATTTATATAAACATTGCCATAATTACTTTTTATATATTCAACTTGTGTATTAGTTAAATCGTCAGTAGTTACTCCTGGTAGTGATTTATAAGCTAAAGTATAGGCACTATTAGCAAGACTAGTATTATTACCCATAGCATAGCCCATAGTTGCTGCTACGGCATCTGGTGTATCTTCTTGTCCACAATATTGACCAAATGAACGACGATAATTTTTATCTTTTAAGAAAATAAATATGTCAGTGCTATTACCAGAACTAGATAATACATCTTCTGTAGCTACTGTATAAAAGTAAGTACTACTTGGTTCTGCTGTTTCTGTATATTGAGCTATCGCTTTTATATCATCATTAGTAGCACCACAAACTGTAAAAGCATACCATTCTGCATTAGCAATACGACAAGCACGAACAGCATCAACTGCTTCCTCATCATTTGCTTCATCCCAACACCCAATAGCAATACGATTAGGTGCCAATGGAGTTGCAGATTTCATTAATAAAGCCGCTTTATATTCTGGGCTATCTGTTGTATATCCATCAGATAACATATCATCTAAATCTGTATAAATACGAATACGTTCTGCTGTCGGAATTACTGTCTCATTTAAAGGTTCAGTTTTTGTAGAACTACCAATAATAAGACCTAAATTAAAGCTATTCCTAGGAGCAGAAACAGCACCTAATGTTATTTGTACATCTACAATAGGGGTAAGACTTAAAGATTTTGTTGTTGCCATAGATTAATCCCCTTTCGTTATTTCTCTATGATTTTCAATAACTGTTTCTCCACTAGCATTACCATATACATTAAGTGGAACAGTCTTAATTTCATTAATTTGTGTAGTGTATGTCATAAGACAGTTAAATCTTAAATTTAAATCTGCCCTTTCCCACCACTGTTGTAAAAAAAGCTCTGGCATTCTTAAGGGAACATCAGAGCTTGGTATTAGATAGATTTTATTTTCTTTTAAAATTTCACTTCTATTAGCGTGAAAGTAATTTCTTATATTAATGAGATTATCATATGAATTAGGACCATAAGCTATAAGATTTACTCTTAAAACTCTCGTTTGTCCTTTACTAATTTGGATATCTTCCGCTAAATCATTATTAATAATAGTATCTACAGGAATAGTTATATCTTGACCTGATTCATCAAATATTTTAAAAAATAAAATATCATCATTAATGCTCCAACCTGGTTGTCCTTGTTGTTGCCAACTTCTTCTAACCGGCGGATTAATAGACCATGCAGGATTATCTATTTCATATCCTAAAATAGACATTAACTCTTCCCATAATATATCTTCTAGTTCATCTAAGGTTGTAATCATATCAATAGCCCTCCATGCGAACAGCTATCGCTTGATAATATCCATAATCAATCCATGGATTAACCTGCATTATTTTATATTTATTGTTTTGCCATTCAATGATATCAGATATAGCATTTGGATTATTTGTAGTAGTGTGTAAAGGTACTAAACTATAAAATACCATAGCTCCATTTATTCTATCGCCTTCTGGTATCATATTTACTTCTTTAGCACTAGCTACTGTTATAACACCAGATATATCAAATTTAATAGGCTCATCTAATATAAATTTACCTTTTTCATAATGTCCTTTTGTTCTAGTAACAGTATATACTTGTCTGAATTTAGGTGATACTATAACTTGTTTTACATTTACTCTACTCATCTGATTTCACCACATAAGTTATAGATTTTCGCATTTCGCCAGTATCAATAAGTGGATTAGAACTTCCTTTTTTAGAAACAGTTAAAGGCGAATTTGGTTCCCAACCATTATTAGGATTTGTGAACCATGCTCTAACAATATTTTGTGCATACATACCTACTACTTCTAAATGTTGCATAGCTGTCTGCATACTATCACCAGCATAAATATTTTCCATAGCCTTGCCATAAGCAGTTATCAATCTTTTAGCTATTTCTTTTTTATTATAATTTATTGCTGGTTCAATAACAGGTCTTGGTGGTACATGCCACAATGGTGAACCATGAGATTTAATGTACATTTCATAAGCTTTAGAATATGCTTTACCTTCATTTAATGCTAATTGCATTTCTTCACGCATAGATTTTTTTCTTACACCGTGAGTTTGAATATACAATAGTTCAGCATTATTTATGTCGTTTCCATTATCTCTACTTGCATTTTCTGCTGGTATACCTACATAAACACGACTTTTTCCAAGTAATTCTATACTTTTCTTTAAAGCACTTAAATTACTTTTATGTTTTACTTTTATCATGTTTACCATACCAACATACCACCTTTACCCATGAGTTTAGCAATAGATGCAAATTGAACCCCATATTTAGTAAGTTTCCACTGAGCCCAACCATCTAAATCATTAGTTATTGTAGATACATCTTGTGAATAAGATACACCACTAACAGACTCACTTGTAATTATTCCACGAACTGTCGCAGAAGATATAACTTCATCAGCAGAAGGCGTATCACTATCGCTCATAGACTCAAGATATAAAGTTAAAAAATGAGCTATAAATAAACTCATACAAAACTCCCATTGCCCATGATATCTTCTATACTGCAAATTATTATTGGCTAACTCTAAAAAAGAATTTGCTACTACATCTGGTACTATATCCTTAAATTGCGGATAAAATTTAAAAAAATTATCCAATGTGTATGCAGGATTATCCCCACATTTTATATTAGAAGCAGAAGTGATAACCATAGGTCATCACTCCTCTTTAGATTTTTTTGCTTTTACATCAGTTTTTACTTCTTTAGATTTATCTTCAGCTTCTACTTTCACAGATGAAGATTGAATTTTTGCTTCTAATACCTCAATATCTCCATCTTCCTTTGCTAATTTAAATAATGGATCCTTTTCTACCCAATCAGGAACATCTTCAATTGCATAGTTACCTATAGTTATTACCTTAGTATCACCATGACCAAATTGATATCTTTTTTTAGTTAAAATACGCATAATATCCTCCTATTAAATACCATCATAATAACGAACTGGTTGATAAAATAAGAATTTAGGAACACCAAATTGAGAAGCATATAATGTTAAATAAGCTGCATCTGTTACACTTGGTTGTGTTAATGCACGAGTTAGTGGTACTGTCATATCAAAATACAACGCATCTTTATCATTTACATAAACCATCATACGGTCTTTTTTAGATTGACCTGAACCAATACACCAACGACAAGGATAAATCTGAACATCAATACCTTGATTTTTACCAATATTATTCTCTAATAAAAACTGTAAAATAGAAACATTACCTGCTTCACTAACTTTCTGACTTACTAAATACGCGTATTGTTGTGGAGGTATTAAAATTTGATTAGGCATTCCTCGCATATCATATTCAGCAGCAGTCCAAGCTTCAGTTAAAGCTGTATTAATATCATTTAAAATTTCATCTGGTGTTTTCTTTTTCCATGTTGTATCTGATCGTGCACCTTCTGCAACCAATGCAGTTACAACATTAGGATTATTGATAATACCAGTTGTTTTATATTCGTCATAACCTACATAGACATTCTGGTCTACAGCTTTTTGATAGTTTAATCGCAAACCTCTATCTAATAAATCTTCTAAATTTCTTCCAATTTGTTGGAGTTTATTTTGGTCTACAAGTGGCACTTTTAATACATTCATCCATGTGTGTACAGGATATTGATTTTTGCCAATATCTACCTGTACAGCAGGAATAGCTGTGGAACTACCACCTTGAATACCACCACCATTAGGAGCAGAAATACCATAATTTACATCAAAAGTGCTAGTGTATTCTACCCAGCCACCGCCTGTCTCGGCAACTATATCACGTTGCCATGTAACAGCTGTTAATGGTTCACGAATTTTAGGGTCTACTTTTTCAAGTTCACCCACAAGGTAAGCCATACCTGAAGCAGTTGCAGCATCATATGCTCCGCCATAAAGTCCGCCACCTTGTTTCATTGCAAAATTAGCTAAATTACCAGCATTTTTCATGGTATTTGCTGGATTAATAATAATTGGTGTAGACATTAAATTATTCCTCCCTTATGGATTATTTCTAGTTTTAATACAAATTTCAGCGACCTTATTAGCATCAATTTTTCCAGTTGCCCAACAAACATTAGGCAATTCCACTACATTACCACTATCATCTGTAGCCTCAAATCCACCGATTATTTTTCCACTTCCGCTATCTTCTCCTGCTGTTCTAACATAAACCTTTCCGCCTGCTGTAGGTGTACCAACATTACAAGTAACCATTACATTACCACGCTGAATAACAGAACAAGGTTGAGTTGGTTGATATGCTCCACTGTTTTGTGCTAAATACTGCACAGCTTGCTGTACAATTCTAACTGCTACACCAGCAAAATTATCTGCTGTAAGCGTAGCATCACCCACAGAATAAGTATTATCACTATTTAAAATAACAGGAGCTCCAAAAGGAATAGCCTTGCTATCTTCCTTCACTGCTCTAGACATAATTACATCATCTGGTGTGCGTGCATAAGTTCCTGGAAAACCTAAATTCATGGATTTTCCAATTGCATAACCTGCCATATTATTTACCTCCCTTGTATTGTGGATTATATTTTTTAGCCCACATTTTCCCTAAATCTTCATTTTTAACTGTATTGTTATCTTGTGCTTTTCTACTAGCTTTTAGTACAGTAGCATATTGGTTATCTTGTACATTTCCACGAACAAGATTTGCTAAACTATCAATAGCTTTTTTTCTAGTATCTTTATCTTTAATACTTGCAACGATAGGCTTTAAAACTTTTAAATTTGCAAGAGTATCACATGCAGGTTTATTAATCATGCTTTCTTCATCGTTGATTTCTTCTGGTTCTACGGTAACTGCTTCTTCCTGCTCTGTTACACTTTCATCATTTGTACCAATAAGTTGATTTTCTAATTCATCTAAAGTAGAAATTTCATCTTCTTTATGTTCAGGTTCACGTTTTTCTGCCTGCATAATAGCCTGCATTGTTTCTTTTAAAGATTTTATTTCTGCCATAAGCTCACCAACAGATGGACCTTCATCTTTTACATTTTCTTCTGGCTTCATTTCTGTTTTTTCATCATGTAAAAGTTTGCTTGCTTCTGCAATTTCTTCTGGGGTAGAATTTTCATCTCTCGCAAACATGGCAAACATTTTATTTTTTATAGCTTTTAAACTCATTTTTTTGCCTCCATTATTAACTTTATTCTTAATTTCTGGTTTACTATCTCTAACAGCTACCCTATGCCCAGCCCTACCATTTTTTACGATAGCGATATGATTACCTCTTATTTGTTTTTGAATAATAGTATTATCATTCCCTAACTCCCAAAAACAATCATATCCGCAAGACACCTCTCGTTTTTCTTTAGATGTTATCTCATCAATTAGCATTGGATCATAAATCATTAAATCAGCAACAATGCAGTCATTATATTCACCAATGCCTCTTCTCACATCTCTACAAATACCTTTTAAGTATGTTCTACTATTTTGTGGAGTAACATCTTCTAGCGGGTGGTCATCCGTTACAGGTTTTCCTTCAAAAGAAGCAAGGGTAGCTTTGGAAAATACTTCTTCTGGGTGTCTCACTATTTTTACAGTATCATTGCTAGGCAATTCTTTAAAAGGAGTTTCACTGCCTAAATATAGTTGTTGTCCAGTTCTAGCAATTGGTACATTATGACAAATTAAAAAACCTTCTGGAGTTTTAGTTAAATTATCGGATATTTTAGAGCCATAATAAGATATCATTTCATTTTCTCACCACCTCACATTATTTTTAAAAATTGATTTTTAGTCATATTACGAATAGTTCCACCATAATAAACTTTATGTGGAAATTTAATATCATTAATGTCTGTTAAAGGTTCTGGATAGCATCTGCAATTAAATATATCTCCGGCATTATAATTTCCATAGGATTTTTTGTTTATTAATCTTTCAGGACTAGGAGGATAGTTAAAGTTGATAAGTACTCCTTCCATATGAGAGTGACTTTTTCTCACTCTACTATCTTCACTAGTTCGCCATACATACCAATTAAGACCTATAGCTTGAGCTCTTACTCTTGTTAATGCAGTTTGAGCTTTACTTGTTTCTGTTCTTGCTATTAATTGTGCCCTAGTTTCACTTATATGTGGATAATACCTAAGAATTTCATCTCGTATATCTGTAGCACGTTTTCCTTCTAATACCCCTTTTGCTATTCGCCTATCGACATATTTGGCAATATCCAAAGGTAAAGATGATATATAATTTGCATTTTGGTTTATCAATTCATTAAAAGTAACTCTTATTTGTCCAGTTAATCCTTTTTGTAATTCTTTATATATCATCTTACCTTGACTACCTTTATTAGCAGCTTGTCTCCAAGATTTTACGTTGTCGGAAAAAAGTTGAGTAATCATTCCTTTAGCCAACGCTTCCGCTTTTTTTATAAATGTAGGCTGTCTAGCTAAGGACTTTATTGTGCTTGTAATTAAAAAAGGACTATCAAGATTTTTTAATTCATCTTGTAGTCCTTGTATTAGCTTTTTTATAGCATTAGCATAAGCTTTTTCAATTGTCCTTTTCATTTTCCATTTGTTGTACTTCATTACTTAAACCACCATTAATATTAGGTTCTAATCCAAAATCTGTTTCTACAGGTATATCAATTTCATTACTTGCCTTATCTATATCTTCATCGGTAATATTTGTCCACATACCTGTAGTATCACTCATTTGTTTATATTCTTTAAGTGCTATTCTATCTGAAATAATTCCACTATCTCTAGCCTCTCGAATAGCAGTTGACTTCTTAGCAACGATATCCGCAAGTTTTTCTTCTGTTGCTCGTTGTACTGGATTAAATCTAAAATCTAAATCATCAGGAATAACTCCCCATGTACTCATAGCTATTATTGGTAACAACTTTTCTACTATTGGTCGCAATGTACTTTCTTGTTTTTCTTCTATCATATCATAATAGTTTTGCAAATCACTTTCCCCTGTGGCATTTAATCCAGCGGGAGAACGACCAAATAATCTAGTAACGGGAATTCCAGCAGCACCGCTTATATCCATTATGAATTGTTGATAAACATCACTTAATCCACTAAATGTATATTGATGAGTACTAAAATCATCTTCTTTATCCAGTATTTGCATACTAAAATTATTCATCAACCAATTTTGAGATTGTACTGTATCATATAACTCTCTCTGGCTATTAACATCTGTAGTTGATAAAAGCTGACCTAAATCACTCATTTTAAGTACTCTTAAATTAGCTAAAAATGTTAGGTTGGCTATATTCCAACTAACATTATCACGCTTTTTTAATTCATCAAAAATTGATTCTATTACTGAAGCTCCCCAATATTGCTCGGCTAACCATTCCCAATAAGGCAACTCATCTCCAGTAAATCGAATAACACGACTGTGATGAATATTGATATTTATATTAGTTTCCGGATCCGTTACATAATAATATTCTGGTAATCCATGTTCTGAATCCGATATATCTGTTACCAAACTAGTACCCGGATAACAACCATTCCATCTATCAAGAATAAGTATCCCCTTGAAATCTCCAGGCAATATACTATCCAAATCTAAAGGCTTACTTAAATCTTCTCCTTGCCCCTTTATTAGCATTATACCTAAAGCACCGCCATATAATCTGCCCCAACGTAAACCCTGTGTTATCTTTTTTATAATACTTGTTTTACGTTCTACAGACTTTAATTCTGTTATTGCTTCTGGTGTTAAATTAGATGTAATCTTTATCCAATTTTTGGTCATATCCTGAGGAATAACATCAATAATTTTTCTTATTAGCCAATGACTACGATATAAAGAATTCATCAAATTGAAGTTTCTTGTAAGCCTAGTAAGTGGATAATTTGTACTTTCTAGTAAACTAGGAGTAAAAGCTCCCATACGTGCCAACATATTTTGAAATGCGTCCGTTGCTTTGGCACGTATCATTTTTTTATTTTTATTACGACGCATTATTATACCTCCTTGGATTTATAAGAGTGAAGCAACCATAACGTACTGCGTCTGGTCCATGGTCTGCTATTTTTAAGGGTTTCTCTTTTGCTTGATTTTTCAAAGCTTTGTCATCCCATACATAAGACTTCATTTCATTTATAGTATTTTTGCAATTATCTTTATGAAACAATAGTATTTTCTTTTTAAGTAAAGATGATACATGGCGAATACCTTCTAATACTTTATTATCTGCATTTATAGTATCCTCTGCTACTTTTCCTCTTAATCCTTTTTTACGAAGCAAAACTTTAAAACTAGCAGCCGAAGGGTCAATTACTACATAAGCAGGTGTTATGCTTTTATCGCCTACAAATTTTAATAAATCCTCTCCATATTCAAGGTCTGTTTTTTCAATACCAGTTTTTTTACTGTCGTAGTAATACTCGTTCACCACATATAATTTTTCATTATCATCATATACATCTAAGAAAACCATAGGATTTACTGTACCATAATCAATAAATATATAACGTTTCATTCTGAATATATTTCGACTTATATAATCTATTAATTCATCACCAAATAAATTATCATCATCAAAACAATCTTTATAAATAGCACCTTGTGCCATTACCCATAAACCTAAAATAAAACGCTGAAAAAATACTCCTGCATATCTGCTTTTATAAGACTGTATCACTTCTTGTGATAATGAAGGATTATCTTCCATCATAAAATGTATATGAAGAAATTTTTTCTCTTTAGCTTTCTGTATCCAATCTGTATAAAAATAATGTACAGGACTTTCTGGATTACAATTAAACCATAATTTGGCACCTAAAATTGAACAACGACCAGTAGCTTGGTTAACAAAACTTTCTGGCATAAGTGCTACTTCATCTAATAACAGACCTGCTAAAGTAATACCCTGTATTAAATCTTGACTGGACTCATCACGCCCGCCAAAGATATAAAAATAATTCACTACATAGCCTTTTTGGATATATATCAAATTACTTGTCCTATCTTCTTCGATCGCAAATCCTCGAAGTATTAATACTGGCTTAAGCCATTTCCACACATTTCGCTTAAAACTACCAACCGTTTTTCCACACATTGCGAAATTTTGGGCATCAAAATATTTCATTGCCCATAAAACAAAAGATATTGCCATTGGTACAGTTTTGCCCGCACGAATAGAACCATCACATATAATACCGTTATATTTACTATATGGACTTTCCTTTTCCCACCATGTAAGTATCTGCAACTGTTTTCTACTAAAAGTATTAAATTTTATAACAGGCTTGATAATATTTTTTATTTTTTTAATCATCTCGCCATACCTCTTTAGTTGCATTTTCTATGGCTTTAGTAAAGCCATCATCTTCCATCAATGTTTCTTGACTATCATTTTTTGCTATTTCTTTCTTGAGTTTTTCAATTCGAAGTCTTTGTTCTTCTGTAGCCAATTTACCATTGCACATTTCTTCATACTGTTTAATTAGGTTCATAAGAGTTCCCATAGCTCGTGATTGAGCCATTAAAAAAGAAGCCTGTTTTTCATAGGCTTCTTTGTATTGATAAACAGTTGTTTCTGAACCGTCTACTGTTATTCTTTTAGTTGCATCATTAGTATCTTTAACATACATAATTTGCTGTGAACGAATAATTGCTGCATATTTAAGGCAAATATTTTCCCATAAAATATCTAATGGTGACATCATCTCAATATTACCAATAAGCTCTAATGTTTCCGCTGGTAAATACTTAGCGAATAGCCCATGTTTCACTGCATTAGTGTTTTTGTTAAGTGCACTCTTTTTTTGTATTTCGTTTTGTTTAGGGTGCACTTTTGGGGTGCGCATCTTATCTTTAGACCATTTATATCGCTTTATCCATGACTTTAAAGTATTAAGCGATATGTCATATTTTTCGGCAATGTCTTTAAGTTTTAATCCCGTACAATAATCCTGATACACATCTTTTTTTATTTTTTCATCACAATCCATCACCTCACCACCTAAATTTTTGTACTAAAAAGGCCACTATCAAAATGACAGTGGCTTAAATCCCATATCGTTAATTTTCATTATTTAATTTAAAAATAGATACACTACCAAGTAAATGTAGTATAACACATTTGTCAAAAAATAACAATTATCGAGATTCATAATTTATTGATAATCCTGCATTTATTTGACCTAAAGTTTTTTTGTTATTAGCTTTTCGTCTACTTTTACCATTATTAGAGCCACCTTTTATTTTTTCTCCTTCTTGTAAGCTCATTGCCTTATACATTAAATTTTGCTGTCGTTCTTTTTCCCAATGATTGGCAAAATTCATATCTTGTGGCCACAATTCAGCTCCACATTCAGGGCATTTAAAATAATCGCCTTTAGCCTGCATATGCACAGCTTTACCTTCATAAGTTAAACAAATATTACACAAAATATCTTTACACATACATTAATCCTCCAAATACTAATAGGGTAGCCAAAAGCTACCCTTTAAATTATCCAATTAAAATTAAGCTTATTCCTACAAGCACAAAAATTATACAAGTTCCTAAAATATATTTTTTATCTTGTTCACGTTCCATTTGTTTCAATTCATATCTTGTTGGTATTCTCATAAATCAAAATCCTTTGCTTTATATGTTTTTTTATCTTTTACATCTCTAATAACTAAATTAAGCACCATATATCTTCTTCTACTAAGAAACTTTACAAATAAATTAACTACTCTTTGACAAAATCCTAATCTACCTTTATTTATTACTTTATTAGCTACTGGATCACTACAATGACCAGAATTTGTTAGGATATTTTGTTCGTATTTTTGCATTTTATCCCTTCTTTATATTTTTTATATCCATTAGCCATACATTTTTTCAAATCGGGTTTTCCTAAAATACATTGTTGTTTATGTCGCCTAAGACTGCATAAAAAGATGCCATCATCAAAATAACTATATTTACACGACATAATTATCACCCTTTCATATATTTAGCTATTTTAGCTTTTACTGCTTCCATCATTGATTGCTGACCATTTGCTTTATCTGAAAGTGCTTGCATTACTCTCTCATCTTCAGTATCTTTAGCGATTAAATGATGTATAACTACTTTTTCTTTTTGCCCTGGTCTATGCAATCGTTTATTTGCTTGTTGATATAGTTCTAAATTCCATGTAATGCTATACCAAATAACAATATTTCCGCCATGCTGTAAATTTAAACCGTGACCTGCACTAGCTGGATGAAGTAAACCCATTTCTATTTTGCCATTATTCCAATCTCGCAAATCTTGTATATTCTGTAATACTCTAGCTTTAGGAAATCTTTTTAATATCTTATCTTTATCATGCTGATACCAATAAATAACCATAAGATTTTTGCCTATGTTATCAACTTGTATTTCTTCTAAAGCATCAAGCTTATAATCATGGATATTTATAATATTTCTACCTTCATCATAAATAGCTCCGCTTGCAAATTGTAATAACTTACCTGTTAAAACGCCTGCACTACTTGCTGTAATTATTTCATCAGACATACTTAATACTAATTCTCGTTCAAATTCATAGTACTTTGACATGATGTTTTTTGGTAATTTAATAGATACCTGATTATAAATAACTGGTGGTAAATCAAGGTAATCATCTGATTTTAGACTTACACAAATATCTGATATTTTGCTATATATTTCCTGTTCTGCATGCGGTAATGTTTCATAACTAAAAACCACATGGCCATTTGTTTGTGCGGGCCTAAAATAATTTTTACGATATTGTGTTATAGTCTTACCTAACCTTTTACCACCATCTAATAAATATATTTGACTCCATAAGTCCATGAGTCCATTTGGTGCTGGTGTTCCAGTTAGTTCTACTATTCGTTTGATAAAAGGTCTTATTCTTTTCAATGCTCGAAATCGCTGACTACGATGATTTTTAAATGACGATGATTCATCTATCACCACCATATCAAAATCCCATTTTCTACCTAAACTATCTACTAACCAGCCGATATTTTCACGATTGATAGTATATATATCTGCCTGCGTATTTAATGCTTTTTTTCGCTGTTTTAAATCACCACAAATTACAGATACTCGCAAATCTTTTAGATGTTCCCACTGGTTTATTTCATCTTGCCATGTTACTTGTGCTACTCTTTTTGGTGCTATTACTAGTACTTTATTTACTACCCAGTAATCATACATAAGCTCAGATATTGCTGTTAAGGTGGATACTGTTTTTCCCATACCCATATCCAGCATTAAAGCAATAGCTTCATTATTTATTATTTTGTCTGTGGCATATTTTTGATAAATTCTTGGCTCGTATTTCAATCATAAATCACCTTCTTTGCTATACTCATTTATAAATAACTCAACATGGTCTTTACTACTTATTACCCATACATCTACACCATGATTTATTAATTGCTTTATACGTTCCCATTGTATTTCTCTAGGGCTTTTATTTGGTGCTTTCAATTCTACGAAAACTACTTTCCCATACGGCATGATTACTATTCTATCTGGTACACCCGCCGTCCCTGGGCTAGTAAATTTCCAAACAATACAGCCCAATTTCTTCAACTTATCTGTAAAATATTTTTCAATCTGCTTTTCTAACATAATTCACCTTTTATTAGTGCCCAAAGTGCCCATTGCCTTATATGATGCATATAAATTAAGAAAATAATACACGAATATCTTTTATTTTCTTAATTTCGGCATTCTATATATACCCTTTGGGCACTTTGGGCACTTTAGATATAAATGCTATATAAAATAAGTATTTTTTTAGAATTAGCATTTGTAAATAAATTGTTATTTATTTACAAATTAACATCTAATAAAACCTCTTTGTCTTCCGTAATAATTAAATACTAATTTGTTTTTAGCTTGTTTCCAGCCTTCTGTTTTTCTTAATACATCATTTATTTCTATAGCCATAGCTCTAGTTAATTTCTTTACATCACCATTTAATAGTTCTACCCAAATTTCTAAGGCACATATTCTATCACGTTTGACAAGTGGCCCATTATATTCAAATCCATCACCACGAATAAAATCTTGCCTATCACTGATACTCAACTCTGCCCAATTTTCAGGTATTTCTTTTTCAATAAATTCACGTATCATGCCAGCTAATGGACTTTCTTCGGTATGTTGTTCTTGTACTTTTTTAGCTTCTTGCTCCATTTCTTCATCAAGATACAATTTTTCGCCACCCTCATATAGTTCTTTAGCTTCTGCCCACAACTGGTCAATAGTATCTTCGCTAATTTCAAAAGGATTTAATCTTCGTTTATTCTTATCTACCATTATTGGCCACCAACGACGACCACCAGTTTGATCACGAATAAAATCATTATTATTTGTAGAAGCTATAAATATACACTGTCTAGGAAAACGTTCTGTACGTCTACCATATGCAGGTCGAAAACTGTCTTCACGCTTAGTAATAAAATGCTTTATCTGTTCAACTTCAGCTTTACGAACTGCCGATAATTCTGCCAATTCAATAACCCAAAATCCTTGAATCTGTTCCATACCTTCTTTACCAATAACTGTACTCATACTGTCAGAACTCCATTTTTTGCCAATACGACCAATAATATAAGATTTACCTATACCTTGACCGCCAACTAACGTTACTACATAATCAAATTTCGTTCCTGGTTTGAATACCCTAGCTACACCTGCACAAAACATCTTTCTAGTCATTGCACGATTAAGCTTTGTATCTTCGGCTCCTAAATAATCTATGAATAAAGTCTCTACTCGATGCTTACCGTCCCATTTAATACTTTTTAAATATTTTTTTACTGGATTAAAACTATGTTTATGAATAATTTCTAATATAGCATCAGCGATTATATCCTTACCTTTTATGCCATATACATCAGATATATAATTTCGCAGAGCACTATCATCAGCGTCAATCCAATCACTAACATTATTATCTTTACGCCATACTAATTTATCTAAAACAACCATTCTATGAGCAAACTCATCTAAAGCAAATTTACCTTTTAAATTAGGATCATTTTCTAATATTAATTTCACATTATGAGGCGTATTTTCATATCCGCCCCAACGATTTATATCCATCTTAGCAGTCCATTTTGTATCAATATCATCTAGAACCTCAAAATCAGTTTGTACCTCTGCTAATCTTTCTTTACCGATAGTTTCTTTTACTTCTTCATCAGCTATAGCTAAATCTTGCATAGCTTTATAACTTGGCAATCTTCCCGTTGGCGTGCCCTCTGAAACTTCATCATCTAACTGTCTAAATTTATGCAGTCTTACCATATCAAAAGCATTTAATAATTTTCCACAAGCAGGGTCGGTACTATGATGACTGTAGATAAAACAATTATTATAAACAATAGCACCAGCTGATGTACTTCCCTCAGCATAGGTATATCTATCATCAGTACCACATGGTACATATATATCAGATAAATATTTTTCTATAGCTTCTTGAATAGTATACGAGCGACAAAAAGCACCAATAATTCCTTTTTTACTAAGTGGATCTTCCTGTTTATCTACCGTTTTTTTGATATCTACTTGAACTCTACTACTCACGGGCCAAAAACTTTGGTCTTGCCAATTATCATATCGATTTAAATATTCATCAGCATCTACCCAAACCCCATCATTGTATTTGAAAATAAATTCACCATCTTGACTAGTACTAGGAAAATACATCAATCTATGCGGTTGATATGTGGTATCATCAAATAAATCAATATCGATATCATTTGCTATCATACGACTTATTGCTTGATATTCATCTGGATTCACAGGACGATTTATCGGTATGACTAATCTATACCTAGGTTTATTTTTACTATGCTTATGCGTACTATAAATACAACAAGCTACATTACCTATCGTAAAAAATAAATTATCCCAAAAATCATTAGTGGCAAAATCAGCGTCCAGTGTTATAACTGAACGCCATTGTACATTTTCAGTGACTCGCCTACCTTCTTTTAATGCCCCACCTACAAAACCGCCAACATCTTTAATATCATCTTGCTTTGACTTAGCAAATGATTTATATTCAGCAACTGTTTCTCCTGTCCTTCTAGTCTTTGATAACTTTAAAAGAAATGACGACCATGGCAATTGTTTATTTTTCCATTTTTTAGATTTTCTACTACTAGCTACAGCAATAGACACTTCTCCGTCATATTTTAACTTGGACAAATTGTCTATGTTCAAAGCGGTATTTTGCATTATTAATTCACGTCCTTACACCGCCTCTCTTTGCGGTAAAATTTGTTTTTCAGGTTTAAATATATCGCTGCAATTATCATAATTAATATTAGCTTTATCAGCCCATTTGATAATCTCATCATTTATTTGCCTATTATTATGCGCAGGTTTATTAGCAAATAATTTTGCTTGTATTAATTTATTATTTTGTACCTCAATACAAGCTTTTAATTTACCGTTGTCATCAGACATTAACACTATATTTGATTTACCTGTATAAACAGCGTCAACATAATTACCTACGCAATTTCTAAAAGTTTTACCTACATTGCGAAGTACATCTGAATTCTCCGGTAAATAAAATTTAATACTATCAAACTGCATAGCTAATCTTCTACAGATTGGGTCATTGATATTAAAAGCTCTAAATGGATGTTCCTGTTTATAAATAGCTGTTACTAAATAATCATGTAGATTAGCAGGAGCCGGTTTTTCTTGCCAAAGTGTAGCTTTATCTTTCAATTTAAATATCATATAAATAGCGTCTTCACATGAAATTTTATCTTGAGAATTATGCCACCAACGCATTAATGCATTGATATATTCTATTCCCCAGTTATCAGAAATTAATGCTAATTGATTTAATAATGTGCGGATATCTCGTCGCCATAAAAAATCAAATTCCAAACAGTTATTAATATTATTGAAGGTATCTATATTACCTTGAGCTATAACATAAATTTGCTTATGACGTAATAATAAAAACGGTTTATCTTTTACTAATCGCCTGATTACATGCTTATTGGGTAAATCTGCTATTTCTAATAATCCTGATATTGTATCCTTTGCCTTACTTATGATTTTCAAACGCTCATCAGATAAATACGCATCGTCTAAATCATAAAAATTCCTATCAGCACTACCATAATAAAAAGGATATTTACGATATATATAGTTATAATCAGTAACTGATAAATTATTTAAATCTGTAAAAACTAATCTATAAGCTATATTCAATATAGGTTTTATAAAATAACTGCCTTTGTTTTCATGACATACGTACATCGATTTTATTTTAAATTTAAATTTAGATTCTAGCTTTTTGGATAATCTCTCACGAAGAATTTTCAATATCTTTTTGAAATCTACAGCATATATACTTGTAAAATGTCTGTGATTTAAAAATTTTAAATTAGTATCTCTGCTAAAACTTGTATCCAGGATATTACATAAGTTATAATTAATAATGAGTTTATGATTTATATATCTTTTATAAATTGCAGTCCTTTGGGCTACATTAAAAGATATAGTCTCTTTATATAGTCTGTGGTGAAACATATAGTCACTGTCTTCATCGCAGACTATTTCTTTACCCGATAAAGTCAAACGTAAACTATCTTTATATTCATCAAGACTAATCCTCATGCTGAGCGGGGAATAATCCCCGTCAGCCATAAAACTAAAATCATTTTTTTGCGTAGCTTCCGTAAAACGTGAACCACATTTAGGACAATATATAATCTGGTCATTTGGTCGTATACCATAATAGTTTCCTACACCTTCCCATAAGGATTTAAAACTATGACCACAACTAGAACAGTGATACATATTCGTAAACTTATTACCATTATTTAAGCTTTTTAAGCCACCCTCATAAAGATAGAATAATTTCGGCATATATAAGTCATATATTCTCAAATTAGTCACCTCAATCCCAGATATCGTCATCTTCTTCGTCTACTGGTTTAATTTCTGTATTTTTTATAACTTCTTTTTTATCTTCAGCTTTAATCTCTTTAGCAGCAGCTTTGATTTTATCTGCTTCTTTTTTAGCTTCAGCTTTTTGCTTTTCATCATACATATCGCACATTTTTATAGTTTCTTCACAAGCTTTATACATACGTCCCAAATAATCTAAGCTATTAGAAAAATTCTCATCGTTTTCTTCTATTTTTAATTCAGCACGCAATTTTTTAATTTCATCAAGTTCCTCAATTTGTTTTTCCATAAATTTTTTTAATTGTAATGTATTTATTTTTTTATCAGCCATTTTTATTACTCCTTTAATTAACATCAACATATAATGTACGGAAACTAATCTTTCTTATAATACTTGGTTATATAACCATCAGCATTTAAAATTAATTCTGGTGCCCAATCAATAGCAGTTCCCATTATTTTATTAGCAAGTTCTAAGGATTTATCTATACCAGTAGCAACACAATCAAGAATAACTTCATCATGTACATGCATAACAATCTTAAAACCTGCCTGTTCTAATCTAATCATAGCGACTGCTAAACAATCTCTAGCAATTGCTTGTACTATATTTTCAGTAAGTTTTCCACCATAAGTTTCTAACCTTTCCCATGTACGAGATACCTGATTTGTACCTTCATATGTGATTTTGTTATTCTCAACACGAGGTCTAATATATGTTAATTCTCGCCCTGAAGGTAAACATATACGAAGCATACCCGCTCTATAATAAAAAGCCATATTATGATGAATTTTCACTTTTGTTTTTTCATTTATAGCCTGTTTAGCTGCTTTATCCACAATAGACCATAAACGAACAATATTTGGACTAGCTTTTCTCCATTTAGTTACAATATCGATTAATTCTTCATCAGTAAGCCCCATTTTATCAGCACCCATAGCTTTTAAAGCTCCCATACTGCCCTGATAACCTAAAGCAAGTTCAGCTATTTTCCCCTTTTGTCTAAGTTCACCATTAATACCATGTTTTACCACTGGTACGTGAAACATCTGACTAGCCGATGCACAATAAATATCACCGCCACCAGCAAATACTTTCATACGCCAATTTTCTCCACTAAGCCAGGCAATAACTCTAGCCTCAATAGCTGAAAAATCAGCTACTACAAATTTATTCGATTTAGTCGGTATGAAAGCAGTTCTTATTAATTGAGATAATACATTTGGAACATTCTCATAGAAAATTTCAAATGTTTCGGCGTCATCATGTTTTAATAATTCTCTAGCATCGTCCAAATCACTCATAGAATTACGAGGTAAATTTTGAACCTGTACTAATCTACCTGCCCAACGTCCAGTACGATTAGCACCATAAAACTGAAGTAATCCTCGAATTCGTCCATCAGCACATTGAGCATTCTGCATAGCTACATATTTTTTTATTGAAGTCTTAGATAGCAGCATTTTTAGCTTTAACATATCTTTGACTTCTTTATTTTTTACTATTTTTAAGAGTTCCAATACCGTAGTTTTTGTGATTTTAGAGGGAAAAAACCCTTCCTTTTCCAGTATCCAATGCTTTAGTTGTTCTGTAGAATTGGGGTTATCTAGATTAGATATATCTTTAGCTTCTGCTGAAATTCTATTTCTAAAATCAGTATCAACTTCTACAGCTTTATCAGCTAAGTGTCTATCTAATCCAATACCTCTATCATTTATTTGTTGGTCTAATACCCATAAATTTTGTTCAAAATCTGTAGGTTTGAATTTAATCATTTTCTTACGTAAATAGCGTTCAACCTCTACATCACGTTTATTATATTCTTTGAATAAATTCCAATTTTGTATATCATGCTTTGGTAAATTTCTTGTTCTGCCACCATTAGTATTAGTCGGCTTACAAGGCTTCGAAAATTCCATTATTAATTTTCGTCCAATATTCATTTTGGCTTTATCTTCAGCTAATCTAAAAATTCGACAATCCTCAGCAAGAGAACCATACAATCCTAAATTCAAAGATAACACCATAGTACATTGCCATTGTGCTGGGTCTAAAAAATAATTATCATCATAAAAACTATTAATTGTTTCGCCACCAAATAAATAATGACTTAATAACACTCTCTCAAATTGAGCATTATATGCTGTTTTTAAAACCGCAGGGTCGATTAAATCTCTTAAAACCTGTTCAGGAATATCTTCACCTTGAGCTAAATCTATAACATTAACCATTTCATCATCATATGCATAGCCAAATAATAATATTTCTGCTTCTTCAGCATATTTGTAGACCCCAACTTTTTTTAAGTCGAGGTCACAATATGTTTCTAAATCAATAGATAATGTTCTCATAAAATACCTCCTAATAAGGCTTTATTCAAACATATCCTCATCTTCGTCATCAGTATTTGCAAATTCTGTTTCAAATTCGTCATCATCTAATACTTCAAAATCATCTTCTGGATTAGACGCACCGCCTAATGGCTCACCATCTTTTACTTTTTGAATATGACCTAATCCAGCAGCAATACCTGAACCTGCATCTGTTTTATAAGCATAAAATGTTACTGATACATTAGCATAACAACCACTATACACCGCAGAACGGTCAAGAATAGGTTTTACTTTTCTATTTACAATCTTAGGTGCAATGTTGGAATTTGCGTTTATAAAGTAGCATCCTTCATATGCATCATCATCAAAACGGTCAGTATCTCCATCTCGAAGAGGTACTTTTAAATTAGGTGGAATTTTACCATTTTTATTCACTACTTTAGATTTACCTATATTTTTAGCAGCTTCTATAGCTCTCTTTATTTCAGCTATTTGTTTTTTATCAGTTTTAGGAATTATGAGTGATGCACCATATTTCAAATCCCCATTTGGTGTTTCTCTTGGTTCCCAAATATTAGCATAAGAAAGCCTTACATTCTTTAAAGTTAACTTTGTACCATTCATATTTATAATCTCCTTTAATCAAGTATTTCAAAATCATTTTCAGGGCTATTATATTCAGGTCGCGGGTCATCAATATCAACAAGTGTAGGTTTACCAGATATTTTAGTGATTAAATCATCAAGTAAAATACTAAATGTTTTTTTACCTAATAACTTAGTCAATTCAGTTATAGACTTTAATTCAGGCTCTTTCATAAAATCAGATGAATCAATATTCGCTTTTTGTAATCTACCAATTACAGCATCAATATCACTATATTTTCGAGAACTTTTACCTTCTACTAATTTATAGCCTGGCCATGTCCTACCTTGTAGTGCTTCAGATAACGCATAATCTTTTATTTGTTTGGCATAATGAATAAGAGGTTCTATCCTATTCAATGCATCAGCCATTTCTTCATCAGACATAAATTCAGGATCAATAAAATCATACTTTGCTACACTTAAGCAATATTCAGAGTATTTTTTACAACGCAATGAAGCCCTACAGAATAAACACCACTTACCAGCATTGAATTCTCCTATGCCATCATAGGCAAGTTCAGCAGTTGGTTTTACAATATTTTCTCCCCATTTAATCAAATCTTTTACTGATTTTTCTTGACTAGATATCCCACCATTACGTGGCTGAAATATAGTCATTTGGATAGTATCAAAATCATACATAAAACCAAAATTACTGATTATACCTAAGGCATACATCTGCATTTGTGTATTATCAATAGCACTGACAGCTACACCTTTACCATATTTTAAATCTACTATTTCTACATATTTATCAGTAATAATCACTAAATCTCCTGTACCGAATCCCTCTTTTGCCCATTCGCTATAATCAATTTTTTCTTCTATTGCTATATAAGCTGTTTTATCTATACTCAATGCTGTATTAATTTTCTCAATACACATCTCTATATATTCAAATACATAATCAAACATTGATTTATTATAGAATTCTTGATTTCTAAATTGTTTTGGTAGGGTAACATTGGTATGATTATGCTTTAAATAATACTTTAGATAAAATTCTCCGATGGCATGAGCTAATGTACCTTCACGTGCAGCTGCTGTTTCTTTGTCAGGATATGATTCCTCTAATCGGGCACTAGGTGGACAAGATAGCCACCTTTTACTACCCGATGCACTCAATAAGGCATGTGCTGGCTCGGTCATTCGCCAAGAACTTCCTTTCTAAATTCATCTATCTTGTCAATTGGAATATCACTTAATTTTTTTAATTCCCATTTGTGTAAAGTATCTTTCATTCTCCCCATCAATGTATCATCTGATTTTTTGGCTTCCATTAAATCTTTTTTTAAGTTATCTCTCAATTCTTCTTCGCTCAATTGAGGTTTAGTGCTATCTTCTTTTACTTCTTCATCAGCTAAAGTTTCATTTTTTACTTCACTTTTCTTTGCCTTTTGTCTAGTAACTTTTTTTACTGGTTTTTCAACAATTTCTTCTTTTTCTTCAGCTATAGCATTAACTACTATATTTTTTGTATTTGCTTCTAAAGCTTTCGCTAATGCTCCTATAGCTTGTGCTAATTGTTCAGTTCCTTCAATTGTTACTTTTACATTTAAATCCATGATATTAACTCCTTTTATAAATTAAGTTTTTATGGTAGACTTTAGTTAAGGTTTTTTTTATTTGTGCTGATTAGCCATGTGCTGGTCAGCTTTTTTTAATATGGAAAAGAATTTATTAATATTATCTAAAACTATTGGCAAATCTTTAGGTTTAAAAATGCTGGGCGTTAATTTAATAGCAATCCCTTTTTTCTCATTCGTTTCATAGATTGTCTGCATATTCTCAAATCCTTTGCATATAGTTTTCATATTCTGAATAAGGTATACGTGTAATACGTCCATCTCTTTTGGCTTTTATTACTCCAGTACGTACTCTTTCATAAATAGCTCCATAACTTACTTTTGCTTTTTTAGCAAATTCACTTATAGTCAACGGCCCTTTTTCTATATCATTTAGATTTTGTTGTACCTCTATGACTTCTAAATGTTCTTGCTGAACCTTTTTGGCGATATTAATTAGTTCATCAATCTCTTTATCTAGATTTTCTTTCAAAGCTTCTAAAGTTCGAATTTTTATTTCACACTCTAAATTCCAATCAGGCATATACATAATCTCCTTTCAATTTATTTGGTTGCTACCCATAGATAAGCTATAAATTTTAATACAACGGTTTCATCAATAACCCACCGCCAAGCGTTCGTTACAATAAATAATCGATGTGTAGTATACGCCCCACAATATGATGTATTAGATTTTTGGGGTATTTCTAATAAGCAGTTTCTCATTATTATTTAATTGTTTTTTATATTGTGGGGTATACACCACACACCGACTATAGGGTTTAATACATAGTAATAACTAGACTAAATTTTTTATGTTATAATCACTATAGAAGGAGGTGATTATAATGTATATTAAAGTAAAAGCTACAGGTTCTGATTCTCTCATTACTATACCTAATGTAACTCTTATTAAAGAAATTCAATCCGATGATGTTCGAGAATTTACAAATTTTGACAGCCTTAATTTTTTAGATTCTTGTGATTATATTTTTGTTGGTTCTTTTAAATTACACATTAAAGGTAGTAAAATTGATTTTGTAGTCATTAGAGATTAATCATTTTTAAATTAAGAGTACAGTTACAGCTGTACTCTTTTTGAATTTCAATGATATCTTTAATCATATTTTTAGCCTCTAAAGAGCTACTTACTACTGCATTTATACTTAAATTAAATGATGTATTAGGTTGTTGTTCATTAATTTGTTGCTTGAGTTCGGCATTTTCTTTTTCTAATTCTTCATATGATTTCACCTCATCGCCTCCTTATAATCTTTAAATAATAATCTTTCCTTCATTAAATCACACCTTTTATAAAAAATTTTGGTATAATCATCTACAGAAAGTGAGTTGATTATATTGACATCAAATAAATTTACTGATGAATTAGATACAAATTTTTACGATTCAATTGAAACTTTAATAAGTAATTTTCAAGATTCAGACTTTCACAAAATAATGCTGAATTTTGTAGAAACCATTGAATATATACGTGAAACCTATGCAGAAGATATTTTAAAATTTATTAATACTGCAAAATATTTTTATCAAGAGTATCAAAATTTTTGCATAGCTATATTTAATAATTACTTTACAGAAGAAAATTTAAAATTAGCTAATGAACTTATTAATTTAATAACATCAATAGAAACAACTTTTATAGATAAACTAAAATACGAACTCATTACTAATGCTGAATTAATACAAGAAATACCTAAAGAAAAACAAAATGATTATATTTTAAATACAAGCATCAGCATATATCTATGGATAACTGATAAAATAGATAAAATATTAGACCCATATGTTAATGAAAATCCAACCTTAAAAATTTCTGTGGTTGTTACTTTATTAGAAACATTAACTAATGATAGTATCTATCAACATTTTTCAAAACCTGTGCAAGATATCTTTGATATTATGATTAATATTTTTATAGTCTTGCTATTTAGGTATGGCTGGGTATTATTATCTAATAATGAGTCGAATGATTAATTATTTCTTTAAAAATTCATACCCTTTTATAGTAAAAACATAAGTAGCAAATAATTTAGTTACTATAATAAAAATGTTGAATAAATCATTCATATCCATATCTCTAATTCACTTTCTATTCATATAACGTATATAAGCGATAACATATACTGTAAAACTTATAGCCATTAATGCCGAAGCTAAAGCAGATATGGCTTTAATTGATATACATTCCATTATCAAATCATCCTTTTTATTTTTGACTTGTATTTCCGTCAATGTTCTTTAAAAAATTAAGGTTTATATCTAATATAGACCCTAATTTTGCTAATAATTTCAAACTTGGAGTATATCTCCCTCTTTCTACATCAGCATAATAAGCTCTTGAAACATCAGCTTTATTAGCTATTTCTTGTTGTGTCATATTTTTCTTTATACGAGCTTTTTTTATAACATCACCAATCATTTATTCACCCTCTCATTTATGTTATGTGTTTATTGTATTGTATTTCCGTCATTTTGTCAATAGTAATTCCGTCAAAAATGTATTATAATATATAAAAAGACGGAATTACCGCACAAAAAGAGGTGTAGAATATGAATACATTAGGCACAAATATAAAAGAAGCACGAAAAAAAGCTGGTCTTACTCAAATGGAACTTGCTAAACTAACTAACTTATCAAGGTCATATATTGGAGATATAGAAAAAGACAGATATAACCCTAGCTTAGCAACTTTAAAAGCAATAGCCAATGCTCTTAATCAACCATTAGATTCAATATTAACAGATAATGATATAAATAATAATGAACCAACATTAACATCACGTGACGAAAAAGATATAAAAAAGAAATTAGATGAAGCACTTGCTTCCATTGATAGTGAAGCCTTAATGTTTGACGGCGAACCGGTAGAAATGGATACAGAAACAAAAGAACTTTTAAAAGCATCTTTAGAGAATAGTATCCGTCTAGCTAAAACTTTAGCTAAGAAAAAATATACGCCTAAAAAATACCAAAAAAACGATAAATCCGATGATTGATGGGAGTGGTTTTTGTGCAAAAAGTTACTCCTAAACAATTAATAAGCAAATACAAAACCAATAATCCTCAAGAAATAGCACAAGAGTTAGGTATTATAATCTTATTCGAGCCGTTAGGTGAAATAAACGGATATTATAATACAGCCTTCAGGCAAAAATTCATACATATAAATAATACCTTAGTAGAAGCAAAACAAAAATTTACAATAGCACATGAACTGGGACACGCACTATTACACCCAAAAGCGAACACACCATTTTTAAGAGATAACACATTATTTTCTATAAATAAATTAGAAATAGAAGCAAATAAATTTGCAGTTGACTTATTAATAACTGATGAAGCTATTGCTGAAGTCAAACATCTAACATTAGACCAAATGGCTAATTATTTTGGAATCAATAAAAATCTAATAAAATTAAGACTAAAAATTTAATTGCAATAGAGGGAGTAAATATTATGTGTATAACATTAAATCAAAAAGAAGAATTTGACCTTAAAACACTTGATTTCATAAAGAAAAATAAGAAGGCATTTTCTGAAATATCATCTGACACTTATAATGATTTAAGAGTCCTAAAAAACGACAGATATTATCAAATACTATGTAATGGCGAATTTGCGGGTTTTATTCTATTAGAATATCAAGATACGTACAATAATATTACTACTTATGAATTGCAAATAGGTGTATATAATACAGAATCTAGAAATAAATACTATGCTAGTAATGCACTTTCTATTTTACTTAATATCTTAAATAATGAAGGATTTCCAGTTATTATAGAAGCAATAATAAAAAATGATAATGAAGATAAAAACATTGTCGATAAATTGTTAACAAATGCAGGATTTAAATGTTTAGATGGTATTTACAGCTATTATATAAATGCGTAAAAATATATTAATAAAAATAACTAAAATTTGATATAATAAGGAGAATAAATATGGGAAAAGTAATATCTATTATTAACATGAAAGGCGGAGTTGGTAAAACTACTTTAAGTATTGGTATTGCAGATTATTTATCTAGTGTTGGAAAAAATATACTACTAATAGATGCAGATCCACAATTCAATGCTACACAAGCTTTATTAGATGCATATAAACCACAAAAAGCTGAAAAAAATAATGATAATGATTTTGAGGATAAAAATTTTTATGGAGATGAAGTTCTTAATAGACAAAAAACCATTTATCAATTATTTAAACCTAAAATGGATATGAATCGATCATATACAATCCCAAAAGCAGATGAACTAATTATAAATTTAAAAGATAATCTGGATATTCTTTGTGGAGATTTGAATTTAGTACTAGCAAATACCTATAATGATAATCGCCACGTTAGAAGAATAAAAAATTTTATTTTAAATAATCATTTAGCTGAAAAATATGATTTCATTATTATTGATTGTCCTCCAACACTTACAATTTATACAGATAGTGCATTAATGGCATCAGATTATTATCTTATTCCAAATAGAATAGATAGATATTCTATTGTAGGTATAGATTCCTTACAAAAAGCTATTGGAGATTTAATAGCTGAAGAACCTATACAATTAAAATGTATTGGTTTAGTTTATACTATGGTACACAAAAATTCAGCTAAACAAGAAAAAATACGTATAAATTTTGAAAGCAAAGAAGTTGTAAATAATTTAGATATATTTACGGCTAATACATCTATTACTAATAATATCCAATATGGTTCTTCTGGATCTTTACCTACTAAATATAAAGATTCTAAACAAGATATTGAAGCTATTTCCTTAGAATTATTAAAGAAAATAGAAAAGATTGAAAATGAGGGATAAGTATGTACACTAATTTAATATTGTATAGAAATGAATTAAAAAATAAAAATATAGCTAAATATAAAGTAATAGGTATAGTGGCAGAACTGTTATTATCAAAAAAAATATTTAATAAAAATGTTGATATTGAGAAATTTTTGGAAGAAACCTTCAATTTATATTTTAAAACTTATTTATATAAATCTCGTACTTTGTTAGTAGCTAGAGTTATTCGAGAGATTATAAAACTTGAAAATAATTCTAGTTATAAAAAAAGGCTATTTCTTTTTATTGATAAAAAAATAGAAGAATTAAAAAATGAAGCACCTAAAAATTCTAAAAATGATTTTGATGGCTGGTTATCTTAATGAATAAAACTATATCTATACAAGAATTAAATGATATAAAAAAAGATATTGAAGAATTTATGCAAACAATAAAAAAAAGAAGTAATTTAATAAACTATCATCAAATTGATAATGATTTTTTTTGTTTTCTATCAAAACATATTATTTTTTTTAAATATCTATATAACAATAATAACGACAATTACTTTTATAAAGTTATAATATCAGACTTATATTATTTAATTTTAAGTATTATCGAAAATAATGAAAGGTATCTTTACCTAAATGAACGTTCCATTATAGAAAATTACACACGAGCTATTATGCAGACTGAAGTTGAAACAAATTATGTTACGGATAATCTTTTCGATAAAATGTTTATATCTTTAAAAAATGAACCACTAATAAATTTTAATAAAGATGACTTTTCAAAAATAAAAAGTGCATACCGCATTTCGTGTAATTATATTCATGGAGGAAAGTTCTTGAATAATAGTTTGGCATATATATTAACGGAATGTAATAATATACACATATCATTAAATGAAAGAAAGAAAATTTATTCACAAATTACATCTGTATTAAAAATATACGATAAAATATTAATTTATAGAGAAGCATCTCAAATAAATGGGTGTTTTCATAGAAGAAAAAGTATTTTTAAATACTTATTAGGAGAAAAATTTTTAAATTTATTATTTGAAATTCCTGAAAAGAATTTATAGGATACATTTTAATAAGGAGCTTCAGCAAGATATAATTAATAGAGGTTATGTTATTGATATAAATTGATATGGGGAAATATTATTATAAAAAGTTTAAAATAATCATAGGAGTGGTATTATGAAAAAATTATTATTATTAACTATGTTTATAATAATGCTAGTACCAAGTTTTTGCTTTGCTTACGTTGAAACAGGTAAACAAGAATATACCAATTTAACTTTAGAGTATCCTTTGGTTTATTTAGATAATAAAAATATACAAGATAAAATTAATACGGATATAGCGAACTATGTATACGATTTTAAAGGTAAATATGACATTGGAAAATTTTATAAAGGATTTATGAATTACAAAGTAGCATATGAAGATGAAAAATACTTATCTATTGTAATGAAAATCAGTTATACTTCTGGTTATCGTGGTACATATCAACTTATAGGATTGGTTTATGATAAAAATAATGGTAATAATGTACCTTTGAATAATTTTATAAATTTTTATTCAACTGATGAGTTAAACAATCTTGTAAATAATTATATTGTTCCTGTATACAATAATAAAGGGCAACGATTATCTGTACCAAGAAAAATAAATTACATTTCCCAAAATTATGCTTTATTAAAAGACGGGATAATTGTTTTAATCTATCCTATAGAAACATTAGGTTGTAATGCCGATGGTGTTACAAATATACAATTTAGTCCTAAAGAAATTGATTATCTAAACAGATTACACAATAATTATCAGGAGTGATATTATGAAGAAATTATTTTCTATAATCTTATTATCCTTTTTATTAATTCCTAATTTATGTTTTGCAAATTATTTTGACCAATATCCTGAAAAATACTGTGTATATTTTAAAGACTCACAATACAAAAGTTATCTAGATTTCAACTCTATAAAAGTTAGAAGATATGATCCACCATTTTATACTATAGATGTTACTACTTATACATTTGATTATATTAATCAAATAGGAACAATAAGAGAAAATCGTTATTTTTATGATTACGATAATCAATCTATAAGTTGGCAAATTTTAAATATAGGAACTTGCGATGAAATGGGAAATATTAACATCCAGTACAGACAAGAACCATTATTAAATGAACTTATACCAATAGAAAAATTAAGTCCTGGTCATTTTTTATCAGAAATAATATTTTTAAAGTGCTATAATATGTGTTTCGATAAGAAACTACAAGCAAGTTATCAAAATTTACAATCAAGGAATACGAAATGAAATAAATCGCACATATAATAAAAAAAATGATATTACACATATGATGATTTCATAAGTATTAATGATACAGATATGCGTACATGAATAATAACTGCTTTTTTAGTTTACAAATATTGTGTCTATTAGTAGACACAATTCTACATAGTAATAGCTAGGCATAGTGAAAGGGGAAAACTATGGCTAGAATACATGAACGCCTTACAAAGACAAAAGGCAAAACATATTGGTTCATTATAGATGTTGGTAGAGATGATACAGGAAAACGTATCCGTATCAAACGCTGTGGCTTTACTAAAAAAAGCGATGCTAAAAAAGCAATGGCAGAAATAGAGTCCCAATATTATGCGGGAAAGGTATTTGCTAAACCTAAAGATATAACATTTGCCTATTATGTTCAAGAAATTTGGTTTAAAGAATATCAACATTATACTAAGATATCTACACAAAAGGGCATACAATATTTATTAAAAGCATTAATATCATTCTGGGGGCAAGATGTTAAATTAAAACATATCACCGCTCTAAATATTCAAGCATATATACAAAATATGCTCGATATGGGTAAAAAACGTAAAACTATTACAAAAAACTTAACCTATATAAAAATGATATTTAAACATGCTTTAAAAAACAATATTATCACTAATAATCCTTGTGAAAATATTGATTTACCTAAAATGACTTTAGTCGAAAAAACTAAACTTTTACAACAAAAACCTAAACCATTATATCTAGAAAAAGAAGATTTACTCACTTTTTTAAATGAAGCTAAAAATGATGCATATGCATATCCATATTATTATATGGTATATTTTCTAATCTATACTGGTGCTAGATTAGGCGAGGTTTGTGCTATGGAATGGGATAATTTTAATATAAAAAATAAGACTATAAAAATTACCCAAAATATCTATGGTTGCAGTCAAAAAAATTATTATGTACAAACTCCAAAAACTAAAAATAGTATTAGAGAAATTTCTATTTCACAATCTTTTATAGATGTGATGAAAGAATGGCGATTAATACAAAATAAACAAAAAATAAAAAATGCAAATAATTGGGATAGAACATATAATTTTATATTTACTTCTCGATATTATCCTGGAAAACCAATTTTAACCTGTAATCTATACGGCTTCATAAAAAAGATAGCCAAAAAAATCGGGTTAAGTTGGATCCATCCACATACATTCCGCCATACCCACACATCATTATTAGCAGCAGCGGGTGAATCATTAGAAGTAATACAAGATCGGTTAGGGCATACCAATGACTCTACAACACGTCAAATTTACTTGCATATTACTAAAAGTAGAAAAGTAGATGCTGCTTCAAAATTTGAGGCATATTTAAATTCATAAAGAGATGGTACCAAAATGGTACCTCTCGTATATTTTTAAAATAACAAAAAGTCAAACTTCAAACAATAAAAGCTCTATAAAGGCTTATAAAATAAGTAAAAAAAATAGTCAAAAAGTCAAAAATAATTATTGACATTTTGACTAATGTGAGTATAATAATACTTGTAAGGACGTTAAGAGATACGAAAGATAAGAAGTATTCCTTAAGATACTTACAAAATCTAAACTTTAATCTTATAATTTTACTAATAACAATAAATAAAAGTTAAATGCGGACTTGATAGTCCGTTTAATTCAAAACAAACTTTGACCTTTTGACTTTATTTATTGCTCTATACATGGAGGTTGTTATTTATGTTCGGTTTAGTTCCATTTGCAAAAAATATTGCTAAAAGTGATGATGATTTCAATAAATTATTCGATGTTTTCAATGAACCTTTCTTTCATGAACCTTTTGCAAAAATGAATTCTTATGTAAAATCCTTTAAAGTCGATGTAAAAGATACTGATAAAGCTTACGAACTCACAGCTGAATTACCAGGCATCGCCAAAGAAAATATTTCTCTTGACTACAACAAAGGTTATTTAACAATTAAAACAACTACTACAAAATCCACAGAAGAAAAACCTGCTGAAAATGCTAATGATAAAAATGAAAAACCTCAAGAAAAATATATTCGCCGTGAACGTTATGTAGGTGAAATGCAACGTTCTTTCTACATTGACGATATTGATGAAAAAAATATCAAAGCTTCCTATCAAGATGGTATCTTGACGGTAGTTTTACCAAAAGCTACTAAAGAAGAAACAACTACCCAAATTAATATTGACTAATTTCTTTTAAACAGAATTTGACTTTTAAACTTTTAGGAGGTATTTATTATGTTTGGTTTAATTCCTACATTTACAAATAATCTTGCATCTAGAGACAATTCTTTCAAATCTATTTTTGATGTTTTCAACGAACCATTTTTCCAAAACGCATTTGCTCCAGTAAATTCCATGTTCAACGCATTCAAAGTTGATGTAAAAGATACAGATAATGCTTATGAACTCACTGCTGAATTACCAGGAGTAAAAAAAGAAAATATCGCTCTTGATTATCAAAATGGTTATTTAACTATCAAAGCTACTATGCAAAATGAACAAAATCAGAATGAAGAAAGTAACTACATTCATCAAGAACGCTATTATGGCACAATGCAACGTTCATTCTATGTAGGTCAGATAGATAAAGCTAACGCTAAAGCTGAATATACTGACGGTGTTTTAAAAATGACATTGCCAAAACTTCAACCACAATCAACAACTACTCAAATTGATATAGATTAATATAAATTAATCCTTCCTCCTGCAACTCCTTTAAAATTAAATACTTTATAAATTAAAGATAGCCTTTATACTTGAGAACTTCTCTTAGTATAAAGGCTATTTTTATTATAATTGTTTATTAAAAGATTGCCTTATAATGTCCATTACTTTATCTACATCGCATATATCTTCTAAAAACAATTCTACATCACCATTGCCCCATCTTCCTAAATTAGTAACATCTTTACATATATTATATTCATCAATAACTTCATTAAATTTCATATTTACAGAAATTCGTAATCTATTTTTCTGAACTACGATATCTGCAAAATTAGTATCTAACTTATATGCTATATATAACTTTTTAAACTCTCGTCTTACTTCTGACGATAAATTCATTATACGCATATTTAATTTATCAAATAACATTTTAGTTGTTTTATTAAAATCATAACTATCTATTCCATACATTTGCTGTTTATCGTCATTTTTATATTTAACCAAAATATTTCTTTCTATAATTGGATATTTCCAAATAAGTAGAGCTTTTTCTACTAATATAGAAGCTCTTTCTTTTATTATTTTCTCATTCCATTCATTTTGTTTGACTACATAACTATTTAATCTTAAAGCACTTTCTTTAAAACCTCCATTCATTTCCATTTTTTCACTAAAAGATTTATTACTCATTTCTGAATTATAAGCTGTTAATGTCAAATTACCTATAGTATGCAAGTATTTCTTCTGAACCGTTTCATAATTTTTCCCTAACTCTTTTTTCCAAACATTTGATAAATTTTTTGTTTGTGGCATTATATGTTCTATCGTATAATTTTCAATATTTATAGGGGCTTTATTATTAAAATTTTCTAGAGAACTCAATATATAATTTCTTATTCTCATATGATATATATCTTTAACTTTTAATGCAGAAGAAAACTTTTCATCATTTGGAAAAATTTTATAATCATCTTTTAAAATAAAAAATGCTTTTATCGAATTTATATAATCATCTACGTTTATTTCATTTTTTAAAGTAGCAAAAGTTTTATTTAATGAATTAGTCGGTATATCACAAATATTTCTCCTAAAAACATAACTAATACATAATTTTATGATACTTACAAGCTCATCTTCATTTATCAAATTTCTTTCAAAATCATAATGTATTTTCAATAAAAAAGGAAAAGCTACTTCCATTTTTAAATATTTAATTTCTTTATATAGATTTATCAAATTTTTATTTGCACCTTGTTCAAATATCATATTAGTGTAATATCTTGCATACATATATAAATCTTTACATAAATCTTCTAAAGTGCTAAATTCACAGTTATTAGTATACATTTTAAATTCTTCATAAATTTTATCTAATTTAGGTATTCTAGCTAATTTCATAGTTAAATAGTCTCTAAAAAATCTGTCCATTAACAAAGTTTGTTTTTCATATCTAAACAATTGTTCCATAGGACGCCAAATATTTTTATAAATATCTTTTTGCTGTTTATTATCTAACCCCATCAAAACAAAATTTCTAATTAAATCAGATTCAGATAATTCTTTACCCGTAGAATTTAAACTTTCAAAAATAACTTGTGGTTCATCACTTGTTCTATCTAAATTAATATTAACAATCTGTAATTTCCCTATTGCTTCATAAATATCTTGTAAGGATAAATCCATATTTTTTATATTACTAAAAAAATAATTATAATTACTTATTAATCTTGAATTTAAATTTTCATCTATCGGTCTTTTTTCAATAAGTGATATTAATATATCCTTATCCGTTTCTGTTAATAATAATTTATATTGACTATCATCATCCTCATCAGGATTTTTTAAAAAACTATTATTTATCTTTTTCCAATTTATACTTTTCTCTTCTCTATGTATAAAAGCATAATCTCTTAATGCTAATAATAATAACATTAATGTTGTAATCCTTTGTTGTCCATCAATTATAGTAAATTTAGACATATCACTTGGAGAATCATTCTCTGTAATACTAACAATAGAACCTACAAAATGACCATTTTTATTTTTCTTTTGCATATCTACTATATCAAACCAAAGTCGCTTACATTCTTCTATTTCCCAACTATAAATACGTTGATATACTGGTATAATATATTGTTTATCACCACTTAAAAATTTATAAATATTAGCTTTTCTAGCGTCCATTATAATCCTCTCTTTTCACATATAATACATAAGCTATTTTAAAATAAAACTTAAAACTTAACAACATAGTAAACCAAAAACATCTTTAGAGTTGACTATATCTTTTTATTTTCTTATAATCATATCAAAACATACTTTATAAAATTCAATTTTATAAATATATAAGGAGATAATTTTATGTCATCATCATTAACAACAAAAGCCCTATCAAAAATGGCTGTTTGCGTAGCTATTATCTGCATATCAGCTTACATATCTTTTCCTGTCACTGCTGTTCCCTTTACTTGTCTTACTCTAGCTATGTTATTATCAGCATTTTTATCCACACCAAAAGAAACACTAATCATCATGATTGTCTATACGCTAATCGGAGCTATCGGTCTTCCTGTATTCTCTGGTGGTGCAGGTGGTTTTAACTGTTTATTTTCTCCAACTGGTGGATATCTTTGGGGCTTCATCGTCAGCTATCCTATCGCTAGTTATCTAAAAGGAAATAAAAACTCTTTCAAAAACTTCTTTTTAGCAGGACTTGCTGTCATTCCTATCACTTATATTTTCGGTGTAGCTATGCTTTGCTTCATTATGAAACTTTCTATTTTAGAAGGCATCACCATTGGTGCTTTACCTTTCATTCCTGGTGATATCATCAAAACTTTAATTGCCAGCTACGTTGCTGTCCGTTTGCGCAAAAATTTATTTTATTAATCGAGGAATATATATGATAAACAATAATTTTTTACAAGAAGGTATCTCACCTTCTTATTTTTTTCAATATGTTGATACCTTAACTAATCTAAACTTACATTCACTTGTAATCTATAAAGATAATAAATTACTCTCCAAAGTTCATATTGCCCCTTATAATGAACATGAAAAACAGATTTTATTTTCTGTAAGCAAATCTTTTACCGCCGTTGCTATGATGTTTGCTCTCCAAGATAAATTATTTGCATTAGATACCACAATTTATTCACTTTTAAAACACAAATTAAAATTTGAACCTACTGAAGATATTAAAAGCATCACCATACATCATTTATTATCCATGACTTATGGCTTCATCGACAAAGAAATTCAAGATTTTTATCTAAAAGATGATTGGATTAATGAAGCATTTTCTTTAAAACTACAGACAAAGCCTGGCACTTCCTTCTTTTATAATAATCGTTGCCCATTTTTATGTAGTGCCATCATTCAAGAATTAACTGGTAAAAATCTTTTGACTTATCTACAAGAAAAACTCTTTTCTCATTTAGATATAATTAATATAAGTTGGGAAAAAAATACTCAAAACTACGATAAAGGCTCTTGGGGTTTAAGTTTAACCACAGAAGATTTAGCTAAATTCGGTCAATTTATACTCAATGAAGGCTCATGGAATAATAAACTATTACTAGCCCCAGAATACATTGAAAAATTACTCACAGTATATATAAATACAGATGATAAAGCTTTTCCAGATAGCAAATTAGGTTATGGCTATTATTTTTGGAAATGCCAACCTGAAAAAGCCTTTCGCTGTGCTGGTCTTTTCGGTCAATATTGCATTATCTTCCCCAAAGAAAATATGGTCATAGCTATAACTAGTAATGCTGAAAACGAACAAAAACAAGCTATTTTATCTGCTACATGGAAATTCTTAGCCCAAATAAAAAAAGATAATAAATCCTCTACTCAAGATTTATCATCTTTAAATAACTATCTTTCTAAACTTCATTTACCATATTTACCTAATGATAATTCCATTACTCCCGAAATCTTTCAACAAGAATTTAAGTTCTCTCACAATCCTCTAAATTTAAATTCTATTTCTTTCTCCCCAATTGCCCCTGATTGCATCAGAATTAATATCACTTTAAACACTAAAAAATATAATTTATTAGCTAAACTAAACGCTTGGCAAAAGAATAATACTAATTCCGAAAATGATAACTTTGATTCCTGTACAACTATTTTCTATGAAAACCCTTACGCCAACTATGGCTGGCAAAATAACAAACTAAATTTAAAATTAGTTTATAACCAAGGCATTTTCATTGATACCTTAGAATTTAACTACTACAACCACCAACTGTACTTACACTACAATCCCACTCCTTCATTCATCATCAGAACAAAACCCCATTATCTCATATCCAATCCCATAAAATAACAAAAAGGCTAGAGTAACTTATACTCTAGCCTTTAATCTACACACTACAAAAATATAAAACCAAACTATTTCCGCATTATAAATTTTAGTGGTAACCATAGATTATTGAAAATAACTTTGTTAAATATTAATAACACCTAACCATTCCCGCATTAGCAGACTTTTACGGTAGCTGAAAGCTATTGGCAAAAATAAAATTATGACTACGTTTTTAGTCCTACTGTTTGAGCGTAGCGAGTTTAGAGCGTTGTAGGCGTGATTTTATTTTTGCCAAAGTAAAATCAATATTGCGGGATATTTTCTTTTTGATTCGTTTTTCTTTTAAACAAAAGAAAAATGAATTTTATTTATTATTTGCTTTTCATTGCATTTTTAACGCATAATTCTTTTTTAATATCCCATAATTTTTGAGATAAATCTACATAATAACGATGTGGATTTTCAAAGCGTTTTACTTCATCCCATAAAGTTTCCACTTCTTTTTGACAATATGCTTTTATTTCTTCTATAGATGGGCTTTCATATACACATTCACCATTTTTGAAGATAGGAACTTGCAATTCTCTAGCAGTGAAATTAGTGAGAGTTTTTTGTTTCCATGTAGCATTTGGATCAAAAATAGTATGTTCTTTTGTTATATCAATTGTTTCATTATATAAGCAAAGTTCGTCAGCGATAGCTTTACCAGTTTCTTTATCATACAAACGATATACTTTTTTGAAATGTGGATTTGTTATCTTAGAGATATTTTCGCTGAGTTTAATTTTTGGTGTAATTTCACCATTTTCATTTTCAATAGCTACTAATTTATATACACCGCCAAACACTGGTGCAGATTTTGAAGTAATCATTCTTTCACCTACACCAAATACATCTATTTTGGCACCTTGCATTAATAAATCACGAATTAAATGTTCGTCTAAAGCATTAGATGCTACTATTTTACAATTTGTAAGACCTGCTTCATCAAGCATTTTTCTAGCTTGTTTAGATAAATAAGAAATATCTCCAGAGTCTAAACGAATTGCAAAATTAGTAATACCTTGTGGCACAAGCATTTCTTTGAATACGCGAATAGCATTTGGTACACCACTTTTTAAAGTATTATAAGTGTCTACTAATAATACTGCATTATGAGGATAAATTTCACAATAAGCTCTAAATGCTTCATATTCAGAATCAAACATCTGTACCCAAGCATGAGCCATAGTACCACTAGCTGGCACTTGATAAAGTTCATCAGTAAGTGTGCAAGCTGTTCCAGCGCAACCGCCAATATATGCAGCTCTAGCACCTTTTACCGCACCATCTGCACCTTGAGCACGACGAGAACCAAATTCTAACACAGGTCTACCTTGAGCAGCTCTTACTATACGATTTGCTTTTGTAGCGATAAGAGATTGATGATTTAAAGTCAATAAAATAAAAGTTTCTAAAATCTGTGCTTCAATAGCAGGAGCTTTGATAGTCATAATTGGTTCACGAGGGAAAATACAAGTTCCTTCTGGAACAGCATAAATATCCCCTGTAAATTTAAAGTCAGCTAGATATTCTAAGAAATCTTCACTGAACATATTTTTAGAACGAAAATATTCAATATCTTCTTTATCAAAATGTAAATCTTTTATATATTCTATTACTTGTTGTAAGCCAGCTGCTATAGCAAAACCACCATCATCAGGAATATTACGGAAAAACACATCAAAATACACATTTTTTTTATGTAAATTATTTTTTAGATAGCCATTTCCCATTGTAAATTCATAAAAATCACATAACATGGCTAAATTTTCATTTTTTGAATTCATAAAGAACTTCCTTTCAAAATTTATAACAAAAATATTATAAATTCCTCTCTATTATTAATATACTTCATTTCTTTTTACAAAAACAAAAGTTATATTCCTTAATATTATATAGCAAGCTGTATTTATTTTCTACTCTTTAAATAAAAATAATCTGATTTTTACAAATACGTAAATATAAATAAAAAAGAATTCCATAATATTATAGAATTCTCTCTTATTTTCTCATATTTATTAAATATTATTTAATATTTTCAGCTTATCTAGCAAAAACACATTTGCCATTAATATAAGTTTTATTAACTTTTACCTTATCAACATCTTGAGGATTTATGGCAAAAATATCTCTATCAAGTGTTATGAAATTTGCTTTATATCCTGTTTTCAATTGACCAAGATTTTTAAAACCTGCAATTTGTGCTGATTTTTTTGTATATAAAATTATCGCAGTTTTCATATCTATAATTTGCTCATCACCACAATCTGTATTATCATATGCTTTTCTCGTAACAGCTCCTTTGATGCAAACAAAAGGATCAGAAGGCACTGCCCATGATGTCGCTGGTGCATCAGTGGAAAAACATAGATTTACTTTCTGCTCTAATAAAGATTTTATTGGATAACATTTTTTCATAATATCTTCGCCCAAATTTTGTAGATAACTTTCTATTTCTGCATAAAGAAAAATAGGCTGTGTTACAAAACCAATATTTTTTTCTACGGCTTTATCAATACTATCTTGACTAGGTAAAGTAATATGTTCAACTCTTACATATGGTCTATCTTGATTGAGCCAATCTTTTTCTGCATAAACTCTATCCACCACGCGTTTTATGGCATTTGTTCCCATAGCATGTACGGATAATTGACATTTATTTTGCTTACAAAAATCAATTGCAGTCTCTAATTGTTCATCAGAACATACACTTATACCGCAACTATCGCTATTTAAATAAGGCTTATCCATCCACGCAGTTTTACCAGATACACTGCCATCACCAATTAATTTCAATCCAGCAACAAATACTTGATTATCATTATTTTGCTTTTCCTTGCTAATAGCGAAATCCTTGTCATGCATAAAGAAATCCCACATATAATACATAGAAACTTCTTGCTTAAAACCTTTTGCTATTGCTTCTTTATAATAAGTATAATTATCGGATTTATCCAAATTACCCATATCACAAACAGCCACTATACCTTGTGAGGTCAATAAATCACCTAAATCCACTAAATTCTGCACTTTTTCAGCTTCATTTAATTCAGGTATATAAGGCAAAACTAAATTTCTCGCATTTTCTTTTAAAACACCTGTAGGCTCACCGCATTCATCACGTTCAATTTGCCCACCTTCTGGGTCTTTCGTATTCTTATCTATTCCTGCTAGAGCTAATGCTTTACTATTTACACATCTTATATGACCACAAGTGCGAATGATTGCCACAGGAAAATCTTCTGTTCCTTCATCTAAATCCCAACGAGTTATAGAACGTTTTTCAGCGAATTTCCCTTCATCATAACCCCAGCCCAAAATCCATTCATTCTTATTATCTTTTTTCAATTGTTGAGCTTTTGTTTTTATTTCTGCAATCAAGTCTTTTATAGAATTCACTTTTGGAGGTAATGCTGATATTTCTTTGCTAAAATCAGCAAGCATTACAGGGTGCATATGTGCATCTACAAATCCTGGCAATACGCAAGCATTATTTAAATCTATTATTGGAAAATCACAAGTTGGTCTATCTTCTTTTTTCCCAATCCATTTTATATATCCATTTTCCACAATCATACTATCAGCATGAAGATTATCTTCATCTGATGTGAAAATTTTTCCATTCTCATAAATAAAATTATTTTCTTCCATAAAATATACTCCAAATACTAATTAAAATTAATTGTCCCAAACTTCGTAAGCAATACTTTCTTTTTTCTTAAATTTATAGATAACAGCACCTATGACATAACCTAAAATTGTGGGAATTAGCCATGCAAAACCTTGTTTAGCTAATGGAATTTGATTGATGATATTCATTAAACCAGAAATATCTATATTCACTAATCCTGTCATCACTGCTAAATTTAAAGCATCAAATAATGACATAACAAAAGCTGCCCAAACAGCACCTTTCCATGCACCATCATTTGGCACCCACTTTTTACCTAAACCTAAAAAAGTCAATACTACTGACATTGGAAATAAAATCATAAAAATAGGGCCAGATATTTTTAATACATTAGTAACACCAAGACAAGAAATCATAAAAATAGCAATAGTAATCATCAAAGAAGCTTGTCTATAGGAAATTTTACCTTTAAACCATGCTTCCACCCATTGACCAGCAGTGGCAATCATACCTATAGCAGTAGTCAAGCAAGCCAAAATAACAGCAACAGCTAAAATAAAACTACCTTCATAACCTGCTAAATTTTTCACTAAATCAGTGAGCAAAAATGTAGCATTTACATCTAAACTATAATAATTTACACCTTGAGCTCCTAAATATGCTAAGCCAGCATAAACAACAAATAATAAAGCAAAGCCTACTAAGATAATACCGAGCATCATTTTATTATATTCTTGTTTGTTGCAATAACCTTTTTCACGAAAAGCAGTGATAAACATACCTGCACAAATAATACCTGTACCTACATCTCCTGTATTATATCCTGTAAAAAATCCATTCAAAAATGACTCTTTGGCTGTAGAAATAGAGCTACTATGTAATGTATCAATAGGATTTACAATGGCTAATACAACAATTGCCAATAAAGTAATAAGTAAAGCTGGTGTCAAATAATTGCCCACTTTATCAATAACAGTGGAACGGTTCATAGCAAAATAATATGATATTGCAAAAAATATAGCTAAAAAAATAATTCTCGCCATAAATGGCAATTCACCAAAAATTCCTTGCATACCAGATTCAAAAGCAACACCGCCACACCTAGGTATAGTACCAAAGATAACAACTAATAAACCAAGTCCCATATATAAATAATGCCACCAACTATTGATATGTTTCATCATATCTTGCAGATTATATCCTACATTACCTACAGAAGCTAAAGCCATCATAGGAAATAAAATTCCTGTAAGTGCTAAACCAATAATTGCCCAGCCAACTTGTTCACCTGATACTAGACCTATAATCGGTGGAAAAATCAAATTACCTGAACCAAAAAAGATGGCAAACATCGCAAAACCCATAATTAAAATATCTTTTTTCATATTTTTCTTCATCTATCGACCACTCCTCTTTTAAATTTTATTAATTAATTGCATTTATCTTATATCTTTATCGTATAATTATACCAAAGTTATTCATATTGTCAATGATATACGCAATATAATAAACACTCTATATTTTTTCTTTTTATAATATACATTTGTATTTAAAATTTTATTTTTCGTAACATAATCAAGATTTTAAGATAAAAATTAAAATCATTTTTTTCAATCATCAAAAATCTAGAATAAAAATCTATGTTAAAGTTCATCATACTAATACATCTTATCTGCAAAATTATACTTGCCGTCTTCAAAATCACTAAGTATTGAAGTCCATTTTAGAAAATGATATAATTATTTTATTGTGGATATAGCCACCAGTATTAATTAGCTGGTGGCTATTCTTATCTTAGTTATTTAATTACAATTCAATTTATTTTTAGAAAGGATGTATCTTTTGTTAAATCATAAACAATTATTATATAAAATTTTACCTTATGGCTGTCAGATGAATTTTTCTGATGGGGAACGCTTCGCAGGTCAATTAGAACGCATGGGCTATAAACCTGCTGAAAAATTAGAAGATGCTGATATTATCATCATCAATACTTGTTGTGTTCGTGAAAGTGCCGAAAAGAAAATTTACGGCAAAATTGGCGAAATCAAACATTTAAAGCAACAAAAACCAGATTTAATCCTAGGTATCACAGGTTGTATGGCACAAAAAGATGGTGATGCCATCTTCAAAAAAGCTTCTCATGTAGATTTTGTCCTCGGCACAAATAAAATGTATGATTTACCTGCTGTATTAGAAGAAATATTTGCTTCTCGTGGTCATATTGTCAAATTAGCTGGTGATTATGATATGCCACCAAATGTAGAGCCAGCAGAAAATAATTCTTTATTTGCTTTCGTTCCTATTATGTATGGTTGTAATAATTTCTGTACTTATTGTATCGTTCCTTACGTTCGCGGTCGTGAACGCAGTCGTGCACCACAAGAAATCGTTGCAGAAATAACAAAACTTGCTAAAAATGGTGTAAAAGAAGTTACTTTACTCGGTCAAAATGTTAATTCCTACGGAAAAGATAGAGATGATGCTGACTTTGCCGATTTACTTGCTATGGTAGATAAAATCGAAGGCATTGAACGTATTCGTTATATGACTTCTCACCCTCGTGATTTAACAGATAAAGTTATCGAAACTATAAAAAATAGCAAGCATATTTGTGAACATTTCCATTTACCAGTCCAATATGGTACTGACAAAATGCTCAAAGCTATGAATCGTGGTTATACTACAGCTTATTATAAAGAACTTGTAGCTAAAATCCGCAATCAATTCCCTGAAGCTAGTTTCACTACTGATCTAATCGTAGGTTTTCCTGGAGAAACAGATGAAGATTTCGCTCAAATGCTCGAATTTTTAAAAGAAATTCGCTATGACGCTGCTTATACATTCTTGTACTCCAAACGTTCTGGTACACCAGCAGCTACTATGGAAAATCAAGTTCCTCAAGAACTCAAAAAAGAACGTCTCCATAAATTAATGGACGCTCAAAATGAAATCAGCTTAGAAATAAATCAATCTTTATTAAATAAAACAGTAGAAGTAATGGTTGAAGGCCCTAGTAAAACTGAACCAAATGTTTATACTGGTCATACTCGCACTAATAAAATTGTGCTTTGGGAACATAAAGATGAACAAATCGGCGATTTAGTTAAAGTAAAAATCACACATCCACAGACATGGGTATTAAAAGGTGAATTGGAGGCGTAAATTTTGAAACTCACTCCAATGATGCAACAGTATCAAGCTGTAAAAAATGCACACCCAGACCAAATATTATTCTTTCGTCTAGGTGACTTTTATGAAATGTTTTTGGACGATGCTATACTCGTTTCCAAAGAATTAGAACTCACTTTAACTAAAAGAAGTACAGCAGGTGATGGCATTCCTATGTGTGGAGTGCCTTATCATGCTGCTGAATCTTATATTAATAAATTAGTAAATAAAGGCTATAAAGTAGCTATTTGTGAACAAATCGGCGACCCTAAAGCAAAAGGACTCACAAAACGCGAAGTCATCAAAATCGTAACTCCCGGTACAGTGATGAATGAATCAGCCTTAACTAGCAGTAAAAATAATTATATAGCTTTAATCTATGAAGAAAATCATGCTATTTATCTAGCTGGTGCTGATATCTCCACTGGAGAATGCTTCTATAGTATTTATGATGGCCCTGATCGTTGCCAATTATTATTTGACGAACTTTATCGCTTGATGATGCCAGAATTATTATTAATTAAGCCTTTTTCTTATGAACGTGAATTAAAAAATTTCTTATCTCTCCGTTTAAATAATTGCTTAGTTAATGAATTGACTGAAATCACATCACAAGTCGAAGACCTTATGCTCCAACATTTTGATGTGCATAATCGCCCAGATAATAAAATCGCTCACAAAGCAATTGCTACTTTACTTGAATATTTGCATGAAACAGTAAAAACAGATTTAACTCATCTGAATAAATTAACTTATTTAGACTCTTCAAAATCTCTATTTATTGATACCTATACTTTGCGTAACTTAGAAATAACCCGCAATCTTCGCGATGGTGGCAAAAAAGATACATTATATGATGTTTTAGACTTCACAAAAACAGCTATGGGTAGCCGTCTTTTACGTAAATGGCTAGAATATCCATTACTTAACCCTAAAAAGATAAATGACCGCTTAGATGCTGTAGCTAATCTTGTATCTGATTTTTCCTTGCGTAATAATCTTCGTGAACAATTAAAAGAAATCTATGACTTTGAAAGATTATTGACTCGTATGGAAGTCGGCACAGCAAATGCTCGCGATATGAATGCCCTAAAATCTTCATTATATGTATTGCCTGCTATAAAAAAATCCTTAGCTAAAGCCACTGCTAAATTATTAGTAAATATTCATCAAAAGATTTCTACCTATGATGATTTAGTAGTTCTAATCGATAAAGCAATCGTTGAAGATCCTAGCTTCTCTATCCGTGAAGGTGGCTTCATCAAAGATGGCTACAATCAAGAATTAGATGAATACCGTAATATCGCTAAAAACAGCAAACGTCTTTTACAGCAAATGGAAGAAGACGAAAAAAATAAAACTGGTATCAAATCCTTAAAAATCGGCTATAACAAAGTATTTGGCTATTATATTGAGGTCCGCCATAGCTCCACAGAAATGGTACCTGAAAATTATATTCGTAAACAAACTTTAGCCAATGCTGAACGCTATATCACACCAGAACTCAAAGAATTTGAAACTAAAATTCTCGGTGCACAAGAAAAAATTGTTCAATTAGAATATAATCTCTTTACAGAACTTCGTGATATCTTAAAAACGAAAATAAGCTCCATTCAAAATACTGCTCATGAAACAGCTATTTTAGACGTTTTAGTAAGCTTAGCTCAAGCAGGTGATGAATATAATTACATTCGTCCAAAATTATTAGATGATGGCACTATCCATATCAAAGATGGAAGACACCCTCTTGTTGAACGCATTTTAAATCGAGATTTATTCGTGCCAAATGATACCCATTTGGATAATGCTCAAAATGAAATCATGATTATCACTGGCCCTAATATGGCTGGTAAATCAACATATATGCGACAATCAGCTCTACTCACATTGATGACACAAGTAGGCTCTTTCATACCTGCTCGTGAAGCTTCAATTTCCCCTGTGGATAAAATTTTTACACGTATAGGTGCTAGCGACGATTTAGTCAGCGGACAAAGTACTTTCATGGTAGAAATGAATGAAGTATCTCATATTCTAAAATACGCTACAAATAAAAGTCTTGTTATTTTAGATGAAATTGGACGTGGTACAAGTACTTATGATGGTATGAGTATTGCTCGTGCTGTTATTGAACATATACGCGACCATATCGGAGCTAAAACTTTATTTGCTACGCATTACCATGAACTAACTGACCTAGAAGATGATGTTCATGTAAAAAATTATTGTATTGCCGTAAAAGAAAAAGGCTCTGATGTAACCTTCTTACGTCGCATTATTCGCGGTAGTGCTGATAAATCATATGGTATTCATGTTGCTAAATTAGCTGGATTACCTCAAGAAGTTGTCAAACGTGCGGAAACAATTCTCATTGATTTAGAAAATACAGCTCCAACTAAAGAAAAAATTATTATTTCTAAAGATATTTCTGACGAAAACAATATAAATACTACACTAAAACAAGATACAGCTATCACAAATGACACTACTTCAGAAATAAATTATCTTCAAGATAATCAAGAAGATACTGAAACAGCTGATTATCAAGAAAAAACACTAACTTTAACTGCTAACCCAACTAAAAAATTGAAATTCATGCAAGTAGCAGAAATGCCAACTTTATTCGGCGTAAGTATAAGCACTCAATTAAAAGAATTAGATTTAATGAGTATGACACCACTAGACGCCATGAATAAATTATACGAATTACAACAACAGGCAAAACAAGAGGAGTGATATTATGACTTCTATTCATATTTTAGATGATATCACTGTCGATAAAATAGCAGCTGGTGAAGTTGTCGAGCGACCAGCTTCTGTAATTAAAGAACTTGTAGAAAATTCCATAGATGCTCATGCGGATAAAATCGAAGTAGAAATCTTAGCTGGTGGAACATCTTTTATGCGCGTTACTGATAATGGCGATGGCATGGATAATCAAAATGCTAGACTAGCTATCTTGCGTCATGCTACTAGTAAAATCAAACAAGTAGATGACTTAATGTCTATAGATACTCTAGGTTTCCGTGGTGAAGCCTTACCATCTATCGCTGCTGTATCAAGATTTAACTTGATTACACGTCGCCCACAAGATGATTTAGGCACTACTATAAAATTAACAGGTGGTCGCATTGATGAAATTGAAGATATGGGCTGTAATATCGGTACTACTATCAAAGTAGAAGATTTATTTTTCAATGTACCTGCTCGTAAAAAATTTCTCAAAACCACTACCACAGAAGCAAATAAAATAAATGATTTTATCATAAAATTAGCTTTATCTAAACCTAATATTGCTTTTAAATTGATCAATAATAATAAAATCGCTATCACTACCCCAGGTAATGGCTCTCTATATGATGCTATTGAATGTATCTATGGTGCTAAAGTCAGCGAAGAATTGTTGCCTATCGAAGCGATAACTGACGATATCAAAGTAACAGGCTTCATCTCTAAACCTGCTATTATCCGCAGTTCTCGCTCTTGGCAAACATTCGTCATCAATGGTCGCGTAGTCAATAGCAGAATTATTTCCAAAGCAATCGACAATGCTTACCATTCGTTACTGCCAAAATCTGGATATCCATTTGTTATTTTAAATATCGAAATCAACAAACGAACTATTGATATCAACGTACATCCTCAAAAAGCGGAAATAAAATTTGAAGATGAATCCTTATTATTCAAGACTATATACCATGCCGTCTTAGAAGCTGTTAAACCTAGTGATAATCAAGCTTTAAGTGATTTTGCTATTCCTGTAACAGATAAAGCATTGCATATTGAAAAAACAGTGCCGGAACAAATCAATATGGATCTACCTGAAGACATTCCATCTACTCCATCAAATTCATTTAAACAAAATTCAATTAACCATATACCATCATTAAAAAATAATACAACTCCTTTAACAGCAGATTTAAATAAATTTCGCCAAGCAAGAGAAACACTTCATCCTAATTTATCTAATCATCACAGCAATACTATTCAAGAAACTGCTATTCAAGATTACCAAACAAATACTACTACAAAACCTCAAACAGATATAAATATTTCATCTAGCGAAAACTTGACAGATTGTCAAAATTCTAATCAATTATTAAAAGAAGCTGTCAACCTAACTCCAATTGGACAAATTGATGCTTGCTTCATTGTTGCTCAAGGCCCTAATGGAGGAATGTACATCATTGACCAACATGCTGCACATGAACGCATCTTATACGATAAATTTGCTAAACAAACTAAGCGAATTCATGTTCAACCATTATTGATGCATTTATTTTTAGATGTAAATAATAGTGAATTAACTCTAATTGAAGAAAATCAACAAATTTTATATGATTTAGGCTTTAACGTGGAATTAGCAGGACAAAATCAAATCCGTTTAAAAGAAGTTCCTGCTGATATAAAACCACAAGAAAGTGAAGATATTTTCCGTGAAATTTTAATTTCACTTTCTCAGTTGCACACACCTACTCCTCAAGAAATCCGTCATTCCTGTTTAGCTATGACAGCTTGCAAAGCAGCTATCAAAGCAGGCGATATCTTAAATATCACACAGATGAAAATAATCTTAAATGAACTCGCACAAACGACTTTACCATACACCTGCCCACACGGCAGACCAACTATTATAAAATTTAGTACTTACGATTTAGAAAAAATGTTTAAACGAGTACAATAAAAAAGAAAAAGATAGGCAAATTTGTCTATCTTTTTCTCTAATAATATTTATATACTACATATAATATATTAAAAAAATAATAGAGGTGTATTTTATGTTTAAACAAACTAAAAAGAAAACTGCCATTATTTTATTAACTTTAGTTACTTTATTAATGACCTTAAATATAGCAACAGCTACAACTTATATTGGTTCATCTCAAAGCAATAAATTTCACTATACAGATTGTCGCTGGGCTAAAAAAATCAATCCTGGTAATGCCATATATTTTAGTAGTCGTGAAGAAGCTTTTAGCTATGGATATGTACCTTGCAAAGTATGTAAACCATAAAATATTAATTTTAATCAATTAAATTTTTAATCAAGACTTAGTTTTTCATCTAGTAAACTAAGTCTTTTTATTTTTTATTAATCATTTTTGAAAATTTAATTGAATTATTAGAATAAAACGAATATACTTTAAATAGTACATTAGTTTATACTTAGATAAAAACAAAATAAATATCCCTTTTTCTAACAAATCTCTTAAAACTATTAATAAATTTCAAAGGAGTGTATATCCACAAAGATTAATTAAATAAGTATTTCACTAACATGACAATTAAACATATTATTTTCAAGCTAACTAATGTACTAATCAAGAAGCTAATCTTTTAGAGAAATTTTTAATTATTAATGTTGATAAATCATCAAATATAAATTATTTGCAATTAATCATTCTCTATTAAATTCTAGTGATATTCTATTTTATTAATCTAAATAATATTACGCTAAGCTTCCAATGAAATTTACTAAAAAGTTATGAAAAGAGATGAATATTATCATGGAGAACTCTAACAAACAAGCACCAAACTTTTTAACTAAAAAATTAATCAATTTCGGTGATGCTCACAAGGAACAAACAGATTTATATCTTGCTAATATAAAACAAGATAAATTTTATAAAAAAGATTCATTTATCATCATTACATGGCTTTTATTTTATCCACTAGGTATCTTCTTAATGTATAAATATAGTCTCAAGCTAAGAAAATTTAGACATTTATTTAATATCGTACCTTTAATTGTAATTGCTCTAGCTAACAAAACCATAGCTATGATTTTAGGTTTATGTATACCTTTTATCTTCATTCCTATTTTTACCATCAGCCTTTTTTATTGCTTAGTTAGAACAAGATATTTCATGCCTTCTTGTGCAGGTATTATTGCAAGTTGTATTGGATTTTTAGTATTTACATTCTTTCATATTTAATAATTAACAAATAAAAAAGCTATTTGAGCATATATCCATTTTTTAGGATAATCTCAAATAGCTTTTTTATTAATCTTTAATCATTTTATTCATCAGTCATCATTGCCAAACATAGCCATAATCATCTGTAAAAGTCTTAAAATCTCGATATAGAGCCATACAAGAGTTAAGAGTAAACCAAAAGCACAGAAGTATTCGTAGTACTTCGGAGCCCCATAAGCTACAGCTTGTTCAATATTATCAAAGTCTAAGAGCAAATTAAATGCTGCTACACCTGCGATAATAAAGCCAATCGCTATACCAAAAATACCACTTGTTGGCATCATATGGAAACCGAATAAACTTGCAATGATATTCACGAAATAGAAAATCGCTACAGCACCTGTCATGGAAATAATCACAGAACGCACTGTTTCTGTAACTTTTATAATACGTGTTTTCCATAAGACAAGCATTAAAATCATTGTAGCCAAAGTAATTCCTACTGCAATAGCAGAAATACCAAAATACATTCTTTCAAATTGAGCAGAAATAATACCAAGCACTGCACCTTCAAAAACGGCATAGCCAGGTGTTGTCATTGGTGCTAAATGTGGTTTAAAGCAAGTAACAAGTGTTAAAACTACACCCACAATCATACCTAATATCAATACACCATAAGCAGCTGGGCTATTGGCTAAAAATACACCTGAAGCAATTGCTGATGCAATAGTAACAAGTGTCAAGCCAAATGCCTTTGTAATCGTGCCTTTCAAAGTGGCAGGAGAATCTACATATTCCGTAGACGCCTTGCCTATTATTTTCATAGCTGGATTTGCCATTAAAATCCTCTCCTTAAACATACATAAATTCTTTCTTTTTATTATATCATACTATTTTATAGTAGAATAGGTAGGATTTATTAAATCTATATTAAATTTAAATCAAAAATTCATGCATATCTATTCAGGAAAATTATATATTAGTTAAGTATCTTTAGATATACTTAATTTTTTAACTTATAGCTTTTGTACTACTTCTAACAATCAATTTAGGTTCTAAAATAATGATTTTACTATCTATATTTTCCTCACTATTTACTAATTGATTAATTACTTCTGTTGCCTTTTGCCCAATTGCATCTATCGGTTGACGAACTGTTGTCAAAGGAACTTCTAATAATGACGCAAACGCAATATCATCATAACCCACAATAGAAATATCTCTAGGTACTATTAAATTATGTTCTTTAATACTAGCTAATGCCCCCATAGCCGAGAAATCATTTGCTGCAAATACTGCCGTTATATTTTTCGCTAATAAATTATCACAGCCTATTTTCCCTTTTTCAAAAGAATAATCTCCTTCAAAAATTAGATTTTCATCTATTTTTATACCATTATCCTTCAATGCTTGTTTATAGCCTGCTAGTCTTTGTCGTGCATCATCTAAAATTAAAGGCCCTGTTATACAGCCTATTTTTTTATGCCCTAATTTTATCAAATGTTCTGTCGCTAAATATGCACCTTGCAAATGGTCAACACTGATTTTATATTTACCGATATCAAACATATCACGATCAATTAGACAATATGGTATCTTATTATCCTCTAAAAAATTTATGGTTTCTTCAACTTCTTTTTCCGTGCTATTAGCTGCCATACTTAAAAAGATACCATCAACCATATAATCACAGAGCATTTTTAAATGCTTTAGCTCTTGTTTATGATTATTATCTGAATTACAAATCAATAAATTCCAGTCGTATTTATGACACTCATCTTCTAAAACTTTAGCTGTATATGAAAAAAACTGATTTCTAATATCCGGTAATACAAAACCAATAATATTGCTTTGCTTTTTTACTAAGCCTACAGCCATTTTATTTGGTCTATATCCCATTTCTTTTACAGCTTTAGCAATGATTAATTTTGTTTCTCGAGGAATATGATTTGCTTTATCATTTAATACCAAAGAAATTGTTGTAACTGAAAAACCTGTTTTTTGTGCTATATCCTTGATAGTAACACGTGACTTCATATTTATTCAAACCTTTATTATTTATTTATAAATATTATAGAAAAAATGTTTTTTCAGTTCAATCCACTTCTGCAATTCTAGGAATAGAAATGCTTGCTCCTTTTCTTGATACTGTAATTGAAGACGCTTTGCTTGCTTTTTGTAAGCTTTCTTCAATGGATTTACCTTGTTGTCTTAAAGCAATGAAATACCCTGTAAAAGTATCTCCAGCAGCTGTTGTATCTACAGCATCAACTTTATATGCAGGTTGGAAAATATTTATATCTTTATGACGATAATATGCACCTTTATCACCAAAAGTTAAAATAATTTCTAATTCAGGATATTTGCTAGCTAAACTATCTAATATATCTTCAACTTTTTCTTTATCAGCTAAATATGCCCCTTCATGTTCATTAACAAAAATTCCATCTATTGCCTGCATATTATATTTATTAAGATTTTCATTGATTGGTGAAGGATTTAGATAAATTTTCATTTGTTTAGCTTTTGCTACTTCAATAATATAATCAATATTGGAAATTTCATTTTGTAAAATTAAAATATCACCTTGTGCAAAATCTTGCATCACTTCATCAATATAAGCTTTGTCCACTTCATAATTAGCTCCATGGAATAAAATAATGCAATTTTGTCCATGTTTATCAACTTGAATAATAGCCTGTCCACTTGCTGTTTCTACTGTTTTAATCAAAGATGTATCTACATTATTATCTTTTAAAGATTGTAATAAAATCTCTCCATCTTTACCAACACAACCAGCATGCATGATATTTCCGCCAGCTTTAGCTACGGCAATTGACTGATTTAAACCTTTACCGCCTACACTTTCACTAAAACTTACAGAGTCGATAGTTTCTCCACCTTTTACAATTTCTTCAACAGTATAAACCTTATCAATATTTAACGAACCGAAATTTAAAATCTTCATAAATAACTTCTCCTTTATTTTTATCTATTTTAATAAAACGTTTTACTTGATTTTTAAAAACTATAATTATAATACAATCATTTTTTCAATTAGTCAATATTATCTAAAAATAAAAAATTATTTATAAGAAAAAAGCTTTCTACATAGATAAAAAATCTTGTAGAAAGCCCTTTTTATTTTACAAGCTCTATTAATTTTTGTTTTACTGCTGGTAAAAAGAATTTACAATTTCTCATCTGTGTTTCACTGATACCAAAAGTTTCGCCATCTTCAATCAAAGCGATTAAATTATCCACAGCACCAGCCATTACACAAAGTTCTTTAAATGTAAAATCATTTACATGATTAGTAAATTTATCTAAAGATAAATGTGCTAAATCTTTTGCTTTTTCTTCTTCTTTTTTAGAAGTCAATCCAGCAAAGTCAGTCTGTAAAAAAATACTTAAAGCAAATCTTATTACATTTGCTTCTTCTCCAGAAAATAAAGCTTTTTGAGAATTTAATGGTAACATTTTAAAACCTCGCTATTTATGTATTATACTAAATATCAATGTTTTTCATTATACCATAAATTTTATTGTTAATATATTATTATTTTGTCAAAGTGAATGTATCTATTTGTGTATTATCTGGCAAATAACAATTAAAAGTTAAACTATTTTCATCAGCTTCTAAAACTAAATAATTATTAGTTTCTGGCTGTGGTGGTACATATTCATCAAGTGGATTTTTATGCCATAAACTTGGATAACGTACATTACCTGCTACGCCTGTAAGTATATACAATGTTCCCTGTTCATTTTGTGCAAAATCTCTGATTAAAGCTCTGCGTCTATAAGTGTGTAAATGTGCTGTTAATACTGCATCAACATCATATTTATCAAATATCGGCATATAGATTTCACCATGTCTGGAAAAGCTTATTTCATCACCTAATGGTTTTGCATCTCTGCCATAATTTAGAATATCTCTATGCATTAATACAACTTTCCATTTTTTATCTGTAGTAGCTAAATCATTTTCTAGCCATTTAATCTGTTCATTCAATAAATCTGGCTCAAATTCTGCCATTTCATCATCTTGAGTATTAATCACAGTAAAATGAACATCACCATAATCAAATGAATAATATTGATTTTGGTATTTATCATTGCCATTTGTTGGTAATTTAAACATTTCTAAATACACATTCGGCATAGCTACTTGCCAATCAGTAGTATAAGTTTCATGATTTCCCTGCACTGGCGCTACTGGTATATTATTTACCATTGGTTCTACACCATTAAACCAGCCATTCCACTGCACTAAATCATATCCATTATCTACTAAATCGCCCATATTTATGAAAAAATCACTATCTTGATTATTTTGCCATGCATTCATTGCCAATGATTTCCATTCAGTATAATCATTTGATTGAGAATCAGAGAAAATCAAAGCCTTGAATTTATTATTATTTTCTTTTGCTGTTTTTAATTTATACCAATCACTGCGATTATTTTTAAAACCCAATCTATAATCATAGACCATATCAGCTTTTAAATTTTCTAAAGTTACAGCATAAATATAAATCTTCTTATTATCGATATCTAAAACACTTTTCTGTGGTTTAGCTTGTAAAATTTCATCTTCATTTTCTTGCTTATACTCTAAAATAAAGTCTTCTCTATCATTCAAAGATTGCCACATAATAGTTCTACTATTAACACTATCTTTTGTAATTACTTGATGTAAATTCATATATTCTTCACTATTTAATAAATTATATACTTTTGTAGCAAAAAATATCTGTTCTATTTTATTTCTAAGTGGTGAATATGACATTATTCCTATTGCACAGATAATTATTAATAACAATACACTAATAATTATTCTTTTTTTCATTAAATCACCTCATATTTTTTTATCAAACATTTTTCCCCATTTCATATGCTTCTTTCATAGCTTTAGTGCCTTTTATTTCTCCTTTTTGCCAAGCACCCACACCATAAATAACACCTTTTTCAGTTGGATTTTCTAAACAATCTAATAAACCTCTAAAGCATTCAATACTTCTTTCCATCATATTTAAGTCAGTTTCTGCTGCTGTAATTATAAAATAAAATTCTTTATTGCTTAAACTTGTATATTGAGGCACAATTCTATCAATTAAAGTCTTCATCTGTGCATTAATTGTATAAAAATAAACAGGACTTGCCATGACGATGACATCAGCTTTGAGTAATTTAACTAAAATCTCTTTCATATCATCTTTTTGCACACATTCATGTGTAGTATTGCAAACACCACAACCTGTACAATATTTAATATTTTTATCTGCTAAAAAAATTTTTTCTACATCATGACCAGCTTCAGTAGCACCTTTCATAAATTCATCACATAAAATATCAGAATTTCCATTTCTTCTTGGACTAGCTGACAATATAACAACATTCTTTTTCATTGTAATCTCTCCTCTAAATAATACATTTCTTTTGTTATTTATACTATAAACCTTAGAGTAAACTTCATGTCAATAAAAAAATGCTTAAATATTTATTAATTTATAATAAATACTTAAGCATTGTATCTCTTATTTCCAAATTAACTGCATTAAATTTTTATACTCATTATTCAAATGTTTTATAATCACATCAAACATAGTATAAATCAAGTTACCTTCTTTTTCTATTTCGTTGAGAAGAATACAGCAATCTAAAATCAAATTATCTTCATTGTCAAAATAATATTTAAATGATTTATATGTTTTATTTAATTCATTTATCCCTATTCTTAGTTCTGTTTCATTATCTTTATTTAAAGCCTTAGCTGCTACAAAAACCCTTATCATGCCATAAATACTATCATCTAAAATAACAAGTACAGGCAATTTTTGTCCTTTAATATCAAGATTTGAACGAAAAACTACTGTATTAAATTCATTATTTTCAAATTCATTTACTTGAAAACTATTAATATTTTTTTCCTCTAAAAATTTTTTAAATGCTTCAGCTCTATTATTCATTATATATAACTCCTCTCTTCATCAATAGTTTTATATCTATTTCACAATTTCATATGGCCAATTTACAATGCCACCAAAATTATAAACATTTACATAACCCATCTTAGCTAATTTAATTGAAGCGTCTGTAGCTCTTCTACCACTTCTACAATAAACTAATATCATTTGTTCTTTATCAGATAATAATTCTTGTAATAGTTTATTATCAGGGCTAATTTCTTCATTTGACAAAGATATAGCATTTTTAATATGACCATCTTCATATTCCGGTTTAGTTCTTACATCTAAAATCACATAATTTTCTTCATTGTCCATAAACTGTTTTGCTTGTTCAGGATCAATTTGTCGAAAGCTGATATTTTCACCTACATCTACAACTTCATTATCAGCTTTTGCTATTTGATTAAAAGCTATTAAACCTATACCTAATACCATAACTACTAATATATACTTCACATATTTAAACATAATTACACCTCACCAACGTTTAAACAATTCATTTTCTACCACTTCGGGATGATGATATTGCTTATCCTTTAAATTATAATTGCCAAAATTAATCGCCTGCATTGGACACCACTGAATACACGCTAAACAGTATATACAATTATTATTTGACTTAAACTTTATTTTTCCTGCTTCTTCAATGATATTGTTTGTAGGGCAAAGTTTTACACATCGCTTACAATGAATACAATTCTTTTTGACTGTCTTCTTTTGTAAACATTTCTTTATAAATAACCATGAAATGTATTTCTTTATTACATACCACCATGATTTTTTCACTAAAACATTATTGTTAGTCTTGCGTTGATTTAATTCGTCTGCAATTTTCAATACTTTATCTTTATACGTATTCAATGAGTTATAATCGTATTTTTTACCCCAAAAACTTAAAATATTATCTGGTAAATATACCTTATTTCTATATGCTAAATCTATATTTTTAGCTTTTAATAAATCTTGCATTGTTATAAAAGTATTTCCTACTTTACCGCCACAAGTAACTACAGCATAACAATATATTTTCTTATCGCTTTTTATCTCTAATTTTTTTATAAAATCCTGCATTAAATCTAAAACATCATAACAATGTACAGGAAAAACAAATCCCATTACACTATCATCATGCTTATAATCTTTTACAGTGCTGATATCTTGCATTTTATCTTGTGTTAAATATGCCAATAATTTCGCCACTTGATACGAATTTCCAGTTCCTGAAAAATAATATATCATTACTTATTAAATTCTCCATTTCTTTTATTCCTTAAATAGATTTTATAAATTCCTATAATACGCTCCCCATTTATTCATCAAGTTTATTATAGGCTCTATTGTTTTGCCTATTTCCGTCAAAGAATATTCCACTTTAGGTGGAACTACAGCGTAGACTTTGCGAGATATGATTTTATCTTTTTCCAATTCACGTAAATTAGATGTTAATACTTTTTGTGTACAAGGAATAGCTCTATTTAATTCTGAAAATCTTTTTGTTCCTTTTAACAATTCTTTAACTACTAATATTTTTATCTTTGTTCCAAAAATTTGTAAAGATACAGCTACATCACAAGGTAATAATTCTTTTTCCATATTGCTCCTCTTCCATTTCTTTACTATCTTTGAAGAAACTATAATACTTTAAAGTGCCTTCTTCATAAACATTTTTATCTGTGATATTATTATAACAAATTTACAAATCTATATCAGAAAGGATTTTTATAATGAAAATTCAACAAATACGCAACGCTACTTTAATCATAACTTATGCCAATAAAAGATTTCTAATTGATCCAATGTTTGCACCTAAAGATTTTTATCCACCAATACCAAAATGTTTTAATCCCAATACTAAATGGCCTCTTGTAGATTTACCCTTTGCCATTTCCAAAATCATTGATAATATTGATGCTGTAATTTTAACACATTACCATATCGACCATTTTGATGAATTTGCAGTTCAGGCACTACCTAAAGACTTAAAAATCTACGTTCAAGATAATATTGATAAACAATTATTGATAAATCATGGCTTTAGCAATATCGAAATTTTAACAAAAGAAGGCAATTCATTTGATGATATCAAGCTCTATAAAGTTGATTGTCAGCATGGCATAAAAGCTCTCACTGTGCCGTATTTTGAATTTACAAGTAATTATTTTAATATGAGTGTCCGCTATGAAGCCATGGGCGTTATTTTCCAACATAAAGACGAAGAAACTTTATATCTAGCTGGCGACACTATATTTTGTAATTTTGTTAAAAATGCTATTACTCAATATGCACCTACTAAAATTATCATCAATTGTGCAGATGCCCAATTTGAACATAGTGGCTCTATCATCATGGGAACTGATGATATTTTAAAACTTCATCAATATGCTCCTAATTTAAAAATAATAGCTAGTCATTTAGATACTGTAGGTCATGCCACTTTAAACCGTCAACAATTAAGCGAATTTATCACTCAACATAAATTAACCGATTATATATTCGTACCAAAAGATGGGGAAATAATCTAAACGAAAATACATTTATTAGAAAAATCCCTCTAAATATTGAAATTAATTATCATTTTTATTATACTTGATATATAAATTATATATCCTAAAGAAAAGAAGTGATATTCTTGCAAAAAGAACATTTTGATATCACAGGTATGACATGTTCGGCTTGCTCTAGTAGAGTAGAAAAAGCTGTCGGTAAATTACCTGGTATAATCAATCACTCGGTGAATTTACTAAAAAATTCTATGGTTGTGGAATTTGATGAAAAATTATTATCCACAAATGAAATTATTCAAGCTGTAGAAAAAGCTGGTTATGGTGCTTCATTGCATTATAATCAATCTTTGGACAAACAAAGTCCTACAAAAATTGAAAATAAAGCAGAAGCTATTCATACACAAATGAAACAGCGTTTATTTATCTCTATCATTTTTATGTTACCTCTATTTTATATTTCTATGGGACATATGTTTTCCTTACCTATGCCCTCTTTATTTCTAGGTACAGAAAATGCACTTTCGTTTGCTTTTACTCAATTTTTATTATTAATTCCTATAGTATTCGTCAATTTCAAATATTATAGCGTAGGCTTCAAAACATTATTTCAACTTTCACCTAATATGGATTCTTTGATTGCCCTTGGCTCAAGTGCTGCCATTGTCTATGGTATTTATGCCATTTATAAAATAAGTTTTGCCTTAGGTCATGGAGATTTATCTACAGCTCATCATTTCAGCATGGATTTATACTTTGAATCAGCAGGTATGATTTTGACCTTGATCACCTTAGGAAAATTTCTCGAAAGTAGAGCTAAAAATAAAACATCTGATGCTATCACCAAATTGATGAATTTAGCACCGAAAACAGCTCTTCGCTTAGAAAATAATCAAGAACAAGAAATTTCTATTGATGATGTAAAACTAAATGACATTCTAATCGTCAAAGCAGGTGCAAGTATTCCTACAGATGGTATTATTATTGAAGGTCATGGCATTATTGATGAATCTTCACTCACTGGTGAACCTATTCCTTGTGATAAAACTATTGACCAAACTGTAATCGGTGGTACAATCAATAAATCAGGCTATTTTAAAATGCGTGTTACTAAAATTGGTGAAAATACTACTTTAGCTCAAATCATAAATTTAGTAGATGATGCCACTAGTTCCAAAGCACCTATTGCCAAAATCGCTGATAAAATCAGTGCTATCTTTGTTCCTATTGTAATAACACTCGCTATTATTGCCACTATCATCTGGCTATTTAAAGGCGAAAGTTTAGAATTTGCTTTATCTATTGGTATCTGTGTATTGGTTATTTCTTGTCCTTGTGCTTTAGGACTTGCTACACCTACAGCTATTATGGTAGGCACAGGTAAAGGTGCAAGTTTAGGTATTTTATCTAAATCAGCCCAAGCTTTAGAAACTCTTCACAATATCAATACAGTTGTTCTCGATAAAACAGGCACAATAACTCAAGGCAAACCTCAAGTAACAGATATTTATACTTCAAAAGAAATAACACTTCAACAATTGTTGACCGTTGCCTCTTCATTAGAAAAATTATCTGAACACCCTTTAGGTGAAGCCATTCTTCAAGTAGCAGACAAGCACAATATATTAACTTTAGCTGTAGAAAATTTTAAACAAATAGCAGGGCAAGGATTATCTGGTATTATTGACAATTCCATTTGTCTTGCAGGTAATCAAAAATTATTAATCGCTCATGATATTAAAAATGAACAGCTATTTTCCCTAGGTAATAAATTAGCCCAGCAAGGAAAAACACCTTTATACTTCACTAAAGACGATACAATTCTTGGCTTAATAGCTATCGCCGATACAATTAAAGCAACAAGTCCTCAAGCTATTCAAGAATTAAAAAATCTCGGTATCAATATCTATATGTTGACTGGTGATAATCAACTCACAGCAAAACAGATAGCTAAGCAAATAAATCTTGAAGAAAATAATATAATTTCTGATGTATTACCTCAAGATAAAGAATCCCAAATTCGTCAACTCCAAAATCAAGGGCAAAAAGTAGCTATGGTAGGTGATGGCATAAATGACGCACCTGCACTTGCTCGTGCTGATGTTGGTATTGCTATCGGTGCCGGTACAGATATTGCTATTGACTCCGCTGATATTATTTTAATGAAAAACAATTTACTAGATGTAGTAACTGCTATAAAATTAAGTAAAGCCGTTATCAAAAATATCCGTGAAAATCTCTTCTGGGCATTTATCTATAATATCATAGGTATTCCTATTGCCATGGGCTTATTTTATACTGCTTTTGGTTTAAAACTAAATCCTATGATTGGTGCTCTAGCCATGAGTTTTAGCTCCGTTTTTGTCGTAACTAATGCCCTTCGTTTGCGTTTTTTCCAAAATAATTATCAAACTTCATCCATAAATAAAGATAATTCATCTACTGCCATAAATATTCAAGCAATAGATTTAAATACATCAAAAGGAGACGATAATATGGGATTATTAAACAATTTATTCCACAAAAATAGTGAAAAACAAACTGAAAAAATCATATCTATTGAAGGTATGATGTGCCAACACTGTGTAAGACATGCCACAGAAGCACTAGAAAAAATAGATGGTGTCAGTGATGTAAAAGTAAGTCTTGAAAATAAAAATGCTGTTATCCATGTAAATCAAAATGTTACAGATGAACAAATAACTAATGCCATTGTTGAAGCAGGCTATGAAATAATTTCAATTAAATAAAATACACTAAAAACGTCTAAATATTTTTTGTTATTTAGACGTTTTTTCTTAAAAAAATTGTTGACTTTTATCATTAATATTATTAATATCATCATTAGTATTATTATAATATTTATGGAGGTTTTTTATGTTTTCTTATTTAAGCAAAATATTATGTGTTTTTACTTTTTGTTTTTTCAGCGTAGCTTGTACTTTTGCTCAAGATACTAACTCTAACACGAACACAAATTCAACACCATCAGAAACAACTACTATTGTTGATTATTCTTCTTACTTCAAAGGTATTAATGGTACTGCAATTTTTTACACACCAGAAAATAATCATTATACTGTTTACAACCAGTCATTAAGTGAAAAACGTTCTTCACCATGTTCCACTTTTAAAATCTTCTCTACTTATGTTGGTCTTTCTTCTCATAAATTAGATCCTAATAATTCCACACGTAAATGGAATGGTACAATCTATTGGAATTCTGATTGGCATAGAGATATTGATTTAACTACTGCTTTTAAAACTTCTTGTGTTTGGTATTACCGTCAATTAACTAATGATATTGGACCAGATATTATGCAAGAATATATCGATAAATTCGATTATGGTAATAAAGATATTTCCGATTGGTATGGTGAAACTGATCCTGATGATGACCCTATGGACTTAAAAGGTTTTTGGATTGAAACATCATTAAAAGTTTCTCCTAAAGAACAAGTTCAAATTCTAAATAAAATTTTCACAACTACTAATGATGAATATATTTTAACTACATTAAAAGATTTAATGTTAACTTATACTGATGACACTAATAATTTAAAAATTTATGGAAAAACTGGTTATGGTGTTGTTAATGGTGAAAATGCTGATGCTTGGTTTGTTGGTATGTATGAATATAATTCTAAAGTTACTTATTTTGCTGTACGTTTAGATGACCCTAAAAATCCTCAAGCATTAAGCTCCACTGCCAAAGAAATCGCTATTAATATCATTAAAAATCTAAATAAATGACAAAAGGCTTTTCTTAGTATCATTTTCACTACTACTAAGAAAAGCCTTCTTTATTATTTATTTAACATACGCATTGCTCTTGCAATTACTTCTTTATACTCTCTTTTTATTCTACTTGCTAATAAATAACTTATAATTGTAGCCAAAATAGCAAATACCCCACCTGTGATACCTACACTGTTTAATCCTGCTAAATCAACAGATAATGAACCAGCAAAAGAACCTACTGCAATACCTACATTATATGAAGATGATGTAAGTGAACCTGCTAATGCTAAAGTTCCTGGATAAAATTTCTTGGACACTTGTAAATAATACATCTGTGTTGGTGTGTTTAATAAATACATCAATACACCTAAACAGCAAATAACCACACTGCCTAAAATAAATGATTCCATAGTAAAAGTCAATAAAATAGAAAATATTGCTTGTCCTGCAAATATCATCCATAAAATACGCATACCGCCCCAATAATTGAGCATAGGAGATAACAAATTACTAATCATTGCCGCTACACCAAAGATAACAAATGCTAAAGTCAATAAATTAGCAGATAAGCCCATTTTATCTAATAAAATAGGGGATAAATAAGTATAGAAACAATATGCAGAAGAACCACTTAAAATCATTGCACTTACTGCCATAATAATACGTCTATCTTTTAATAATACTAATTGTTCCATAATATTATTAGTTGGTGGTAAGTTTTTCGTTGGTAAAAATTTGACCATCAATAATAACAATAAAACACTAACAACAACGATAAAAGCAAATGCTACACGCCAACTTGCAAATTGTACGATAAACATACTAAATGGAACACCAAATACTGAAGCAATATTAAAGCCAGCAAAAATCCAAGATATTACCGAAGAAGTGTATTTTCTTGGTGCAACATCTGGAGCAAATGTCATTGACATTGAAATTAAAGCACTAGATACAGCTGCCAAAAATATTCGTGAAGCCAACATTACAGGATAATTAGGTGCTAACATACAAGCCACATTACCTAGTGTAAATAAAAACATTAAGCTTAAAACCGTACGATATCTAGGAAATCTTGATAGATATGCCGTAATTAAAGGTGCGCCCACTGAATAAACTATGGCAAATGCAGAAATCAATAAACCTGTTTGCGTGATTGATACATTCAAATCTTCTGCAATATTCGGCAAAATACCAATAACCACATATTCACAAGTACCCAATACAAAACTAAGCATAATCAACATGATTACTCTGATATTAAACATAATGTTATGATCTCCTTTACTATTTTTTTATTTATATTCCCTATACTTATTATTAGTAATAATAAGTAATTTAACTCGTTAAACGTTTACTATTATATATATTTTTTTTTATAAATACTATGCTTTCATATATTAAAAACATTGCTAAATGTCTTTTCTTTTTTACACAATAAACACAAAATTAAAAGAGTAGATTTTAAAATCTACTCTTTTTCCCAAAATCATTTGATTTTATTTATTAATTTACCGATTGGAGGAATTTCACAAACTACTTCATCTCCAGATTTTAGCCATTTTCCTGGTTTATATCCCATACCTACACCTGATGGAGTACCTGTAGCAATGATATCTCCTGCTTCTAAAGTCATTCCTTGCGATAATTCTGATACTACTTTCGGTATATCATTTAAAAATAATTTTGTATTTGAATTCTGGCGAAGTTCCCCATTTACACTGCATTTTATATCCACCTCTACAGGAAATGGCAAAGCTGATTTATGCAAAATAACAGGGCCCATAGCACTATAAGTATCTAGAGATTTTCCCTTAAACCATTGCATATGTTTTAATTGCAATCTACGTGAAGAAAAATCATTAAAAATGCTATAACCAAAAATATAATCTTCTACTTTATCCACAGGTATATTTTTGCCAGTTTTACCTATGATTACCGCCAATTCCACTTCATAATCCAAAGCACTATCTATATCCAAACAAGCTTGTACATCTTCATTTGTACCGATTATTTTAATCGCACGCTTGCCAAAATAAACTGCATCATTACTTGTTTTCTTAAAATTTTTTGCACGTTCACTAGCTTCTTCTAAATGAGCTTGATAATTTACACCCACACATAAAATATCATGTATTGGTCTTTCTATTGGTGATAATAATTTAACTTCCTTCAATTTATAGCTCTTAAAATTATTATTTTCATCATCTAATTTTGTCTGTATATCTTTTATATCATCTTCATTTAATTGTTCAATCACATCTTGCATACAGCAAAAAGTTTTATCTGCATATAAATCATTAAGTGCTATTATCTTATCTTCATCATTTGCTAAAACACCTATCAATTTCTTATCTTCTATTTTAAAATTTACAAACTTCATTATCCTTCATTCCTTTCCTTACTTACTAACTAAAATAAATATATATTATACATTTTCAATCCAAAATCCTTCTATTTTATAATCCTATTCAATAAATAGGTTTTAAGGAAAATAAATTTATATAATTCTTTTACCAAACTAAATTTATTATTGTATTTGCTCTAATAAATTATTTTATATTTATCTTGACATTATATACTATTCATACTAAAATAATAGTAAATAAGATATAAATTTCTTTTATTCTTTTAATTTATAAATATATTTTAAATCTATATATAAACAAGTAATTATCATATTTTCACAAACTTTAAACCTACTATAAAAGTAGGATAGGAGGATATATTTAATGACTAAATCTCTTTTAAATATTACGGACTTATACGCTAGTGCTGAACATAAAACAATTTTACAAAATTTAAATTTAAATATAAATCAAGGTGAAACACATATCTTAATGGGCCCTAATGGTGCAGGAAAATCTACATTAGGCAATGTTATCATGGGTAATTCTCAATATAAAATAGACCGTGGAAGTATATTTTTTGAAGATGAAGATATTACTTCTGCTAGAACTGATGAACGTGCTCAAAAAGGATTATTTTTATCTTTCCAAAGCCCTATAGAAATCCCTGGTGTTTCTATCTCTCAATTTATCCGTACTGCTATGGAAACAAAAGAAAAAATTCGCCTAAAAGCTTTTCGCGATAAATTAAAAACTGTTACTAAGACACTCGGTATCAATGAACAATGGATCAATCGTGAATTAAATGTAGGATTTTCTGGTGGCGAACGCAAAAAAATTGAAATGCTTCAATTATTAATGCTAAATCCTAAATTAGCTATCTTAGATGAAACAGACTCTGGTCTTGATGTTGATGCTGTAAAAACTGTTTCTCGCGGTATACAGACATTCCAACAAGATGACCAAAAATCTTTATTAATCATCACTCACAATAGCAAAATCCTTGAATATCTCCATATCGATTATGTTCATATCTTAATCAATGGAAAAATCATCAAAACAGGAGATGCTTCTTTAATAAAAATCATCAACGAACAAGGCTATGAACCTTTTATCACTGGACAAGGAGAATAAAATCATGAATGAAGCAGAAAAAAGACAAAATGAATATATAAATCAAACTGCTGAACGTGTAGAAAATCGTTATGATTTTAAAAAAGCAGAAAAAGATGCTTATCGTCTCAAAAAAGGTCTCACTCCTGAAATCGTAGAAGAATTATCTGCTAAAAAAAATGATCCTGAATGGATGCGTGAATTTCGCTTGCGTTCTTTAGAAATCTACCACAGCTTAGATGTACCACCATGGGGACCATCTATTGATGATTTAAATATCGACAATATCGTAACTTATGTAAAACCAAATACTGATATGCAAGGTTCATGGAAAAATGTACCTGAAGATATCAAAGACACTTTCGATAAATTAGGTATTCCTCAAGCTGAACAAAAATCCTTAGCTGGTGTCGGTGCTCAATACGACTCCGAAGTCGTTTATCACAATCTCAAAGAAGAAGTTGCCAAACTAGGCGTAATTTATACAGATATCGAAACTGCTCTCAAAGGCCCTTATGAACCTATGATACGTGAACATTTTATGAAACTTGTAACACCTCGCGATCATAAATTTGCAGCCTTACATGGTGCAGTCTGGTCAGGTGGCTCTTTCGTATATGTACCACCTGGAGTAAAAGTGGACATTCCACTTCAATCTTATTTCCGCCTAAATGCAGCAGGTGCAGGGCAATTTGAACATACTTTGATTATCGTAGATAAAGGAGCTGACCTTCACTTCATCGAAGGCTGTTCCGCTCCTAAATATAATGTAGCTAATCTGCATGCTGGCTGTGTAGAATTATTCGTCGCTGATGATGCAAAATTGCGTTATTCCACAATCGAAAACTGGTCAAAAAATATGTATAACCTCAATACAAAAAGAGCAAAAGTAGGTAAAAATGCTACTATGGAATGGATTTCTGGCTCATTTGGCTCTCATATCTCTTACCTTTATCCAATGACAATTCTTGCAGGTGAAAATGCCAAAGCAGAATTTACAGGAATTACATTTGCTGGTAAAGGGCAAAACCTCGATACAGGAGCTAAGATGGTGCATAATGCCCCTCATACATCTTCTTTAATCAATACAAAATCCATTTCTAAAGATGGTGGTGCTAGTACATTTAGAAGTTCTGTTGTTGTAGCCAAACAAGCACAGCACAGTAAAGCCCTAGTTTCTTGCCAATCTTTAATGCTTGATAATATTTCTCGTTCAGATACAATTCCAGCAATGGACGTGCGTACAAATAAAGCCAGTGTTGGACACGAAGCCAAAATCGGTCGCATTAGTGATCAAGCTGTATTTTATCTCATGAGTAGAGGTCTAAGTGAAGCCGCTGCTCGTGCTATGATTGTAAATGGATTTGCTAATCCAATATCCAAAGAATTACCAGTAGAATATGCTGTAGAAATGAATCATTTAATTCAATTAGAAATGGAAGGCGCCATTGGCTAAAAGGAGATATGACTATGAATATAAAAATTGAACATGCAAATAGTTTACCAATGCCAACATGGCGTTGGTTAAAATTAAATGATACAACTATATCTTATGATAATATAGATAAATTAACTCCCCTCAAACCTCAAATCATCAATTCCACGGAAAATATTTCCCTAGCTTCACAAAAAGATATAGCTTTTGCCAACTTTCCTCACATCACTACTGGTATCGGCTCAAATGCTGATAATTTTGTAGTAAATAACGCTAGTAACAAAAACTATTTCACTATCAAAGCAAATACGATTACCCAAAAACCTTTAATCTTCATTTATGATTTAACCGATAACCTTGATTTAATTGATGATAATTATATTTACGCTCAAGAAAATAGCCAAGCTACTATAATTATCGTTTATAATTCCCCTTATCATAATCAAGGTTTTCATGCGAGCAGTACAAAGATTTTCGCTGAAAAAAATGCTCAAGTTAAAATAATTCAACTGCAAACACTCGGCAAAGATTATTTTAATTTTGATGATATCGGCACACTTGCTCAAGAAAATGCTCGTATATCCATTCAACAAATTGCTTTAGGTGCAAATAAAAATTATCTAGGTGCAAATATTGATTTATTACAAAATAATGCACAACTAGATTTCCAAACAGATTATTTAACTGCTAAAAATCAAATGCTCGATATGAACTATATTGTCAATATCCTAGGTCAAAAAACCAAAACTAATTTAACGACAAATGGTATCTTAATGCATAACGCTCAAAAAACACATCGTGCAACTTTAGATTTTAAACAAGGTTGCAAAGGTTCTATAGGTACAGAAACAGAAAATGTATTATTACTTGATGAAGATATCCACAATAAATCAATTCCTCTAATTCTCTGCGGTGAAGATGATATCGAAGGCAATCACTCCGCTTCTATCGGCGAAATGGATAAAGAGCAATTATTTTATCTGCAAACTCGTGGCTTAAATGAAAGACAAATTCGCCAAATGCAAATTGACTCCAAACTTCAATTAATCACAACAAATTTACCTGAAGAACTTCACGCTTATATTTCCACTTATCAACAGGAGGCTTTCTATCATGAAAACTAATTTTCGCCAAGATTTCCCTATATTAAATGATGAAGCAAACCCTGTCGTTTATTTAGATAGTGCTGCTACTACGCAAAAACCACTAAGTGTGATAAAATCCCTAGAAAATTATTACACATCTCAAAACGCAAATCCCCTTCGTGGTCTTTATAAATTGAGTGCTACTGCTACAAGTGAATACGAACAAGCTCGCCACAGCGTAGCACAATTCATCAATGCTAATGAAGATTGTGAGATTATTTTCACTAGAAATACTACTGAATCTTTAAATCTCATCGCCTACACTTACGGCATGGAAAATATCCAAGAAGGCGATGAAATCGTAATCTCCATTCTTGAACATCATAGCAATATACTACCATGGCAAATGATAGCAAAATTTAAAAAAGCTACATTAAAATATATGTATATAAATGATGAAGGTATTATTTCTGATGAAGAAATTCAAACAAAAATCACACCTAAAACAAAGATAGTTTCTATCACTCAAGTTTCAAATGTCTTAGGCGTTGCCACTCCTTTAAAAGCTATAATAAAAAAAGCTCATGAAGTAGGTGCTATCGCCATTGTTGATGGTGCTCAAGGTGCTCCTCATATGGCAACAGACGTCCAAGATTTAGATTGTGATTTTTACGCATTCTCCGGTCATAAAATGTTAGCACCTATGGGAATTGGCGTTTTATATGGAAAAAAATCCATACTTGAACAAATGCCTCCATTCTTACGCGGTGGCGAAATGATTGAAACAGTATCCGAACAAGATGCTACATTTGCCCCACTTCCAGCAAAATTTGAAGCTGGTACACCTAACGTATCTGGAGCAATAGCATTAAAAGCCGCTATCGAATATATAAATCAAGTAGGATTTTCCTATATTGAACAACAAGAAGAAAAATTAATGAAAATCGCCATGGAAGAATTATCTAAATTGCCTTATATCACCATTTATGGCTCACCAGATTATAAAAAGCATAAAGGTGTATTGAGCTTTAATATTCAAGATATTCACCCTCATGACGTATCTTCACTTGTCGATTATCATGGAAATATAGCCCTTCGTGCAGGCAATCATTGTGCTCACCCATTATTAAAATATCTAAATGCACAATCAACAAATCGCATAAGCTTTTATTTCTATAATACAAAAGAAGATGTTTATCAATTCATTGAACAAATAAAAAAAGTAAGGAGTTATTTAGGATACGATGTTTAATCTCTATAATGAAATCTTAACTGAACACAACCTTCACCCTAATAATAAATGTTCACTAGTAGATGCTACACATCACCAACATGGTATCAATCCTAATTGCGGTGATGAAATCACACTCTCCTTAAAACTCAATAACAATATTATTGAAGATGCTAGTTTCCAAGGTTCAGGTTGTGCTATTTCCCAAGCTTCCACAGATATCATGATTGATTTAATGCTCGATCAACCAATCGACAAAGCCAAAGAATTATGTCGTTTATTCATTGGCATGGTTCAAGGCACAATCACTGATGAAAAAGAGCTTGCCCCTTTAGATGAAGCTCTTACCTTTAAAAATATATCCAAAATGCCAGCTCGTGTAAAATGTGCCGTACTCAGCTGGCATACTATGGAAACAATCCTAGACAAAGCCCTCCAAAATTCTCAATAAATAAAAAGTATCATCTTGATTTAAATAGTTCAAAACTAAAATTAAGATGATACTTTTTTATCTAAAATTTACCAGCCAAAATCAAAAAAAATCCTGCTAATCCTTGATAAATAAGCTTTTTCACTAAATCCCTTCAAATCTCATTATCGCTGGTGAAAAATAACTAAAATCCTTGTTTATCAATACTTTTAATAGTATAATAAAAACCATAAGGATTAATTTTTCTAGCATTTAACTTTAACAAGAGTTGTATTTGAATGATATTACTGTTAATCTATTAAAGAATGGATTTGATTTAACTTTAACAAGAGTTGTATTTGAATTTCTTCTATCCTCTTCATTAAATATTTTGTATCCCAATTTAACTTTAACAAGAGTTGTATTTGAATAGCTCAAGCATGTCAGTTACCTCCGTTGCAAATCTGATTTAACTTTAACAAGAGTTGTATTTGAATCTCTCCTAGAATAAGCATCTAGGCACGCTGATATGGATTTAACTTTAACAAGAGTTGTATTTGAATAGGATTATAACTATACAAGAATATAATGAATGTTTTATTTAACTTTAACAAGAGTTGTATTTGAATGGACAATCATTTAGGCAGATGGCTGTCCTTCGACATTTAACTTTAACAAGAGTTGTATTTGAATCTTATTCCTAATAAATAATCTATTGATACATTAAAAATTTAACTTTAACAAGAGTTGTATTTGAATGAGCTGTATCATAAATATTTAACGCCGCTCTGTATTTAACTTTAACAAGAGTTGTATTTGAATAACATTAATTTTAGTTATCGGTGGCGTCAATTTAAATTTAACTTTAACAAGAGTTGTATTTAAATTTATATAAAATTTCTTTTTCGGTTTTTAAATTATATTTAACTTTAACAAGTGTTGTATTTGAATGTTGTAAGATTTTCTCTTTCTAAAAATTCTACCCTAATTTAACTTTAACAAGTAACGATGAAAAAGCCTTAGGAACTGACCATTCCTAAGGCTTTTGTGCGTCATCATGAGTTTGATTTCGTCTATACTTAGTATAATATATTACATAGATTTTGCAATACAAAGCTTGTTATTGTGCAAATAAATATTTATGATAAACTACATCCTAAAAATCAAATAAAAACGGCAACAAAATGGCAACAATAAAAAAGTACCTGCATAAAACAGGCACTTTTATAAATAAATATACGAATATTATTTTCTCACAAAAGTCATAATTATAGTATCTTTACCATAATTATTCTTCACTTTTTCATAGTCTTTAGCCTCTATAGGTGTTATAACTACAGTCTTTAAGCTAGGATTTAGTTTATTTACTTTTTCTACCACGCCTAAATGTTCATCACCATGAAAACTTCCTTGTACATGGAGGACTTTTGTATCTTTATGTTCCTTTAAAAATTCAACAATACTTTCCGCCATGGTATCGTCTTTTAAACATTGAGCTTTATAGAAAGCTTCTATTCTTTCTGGTGTCATCATCATATGACCTTGACCATCACCCATAGACATATAATTTTTGAATTTATCATAATATCTTTCATACTCTACTAAATGTTTTTTCGGCAAATAAATTTTATCTTTATCTTCAATTAAAGCTAAATCGCCTACTTTTGTATATTGATTAGCTATTCTTCGTGGAATATTTGATGCTAAAACATACATATCTTTTTCTTTAGCAAATTCTACCAATGGTTTATAATCTGTTTGATAATTTTCCCATGGACGAGAATTATTTATAAATTCTGTTTCTGTTATTTCATCATTCAAATATTTGTCCATTACTGATTGAACATCTTTCTCAAACATTTCCATAGATAATATCATATCTTTATTTTGTTTATACATCTCTTGAAGAAATGATAATTCTGCTTCATGAATAGATTTTTGGTCGTGATATTCATCAAAAAATACTACATCATAATTTTGAGAAATGCTCACCGCTTTATCTAAATTAACTTTTTTCCCTTGATAATAATACTCTACGTCAGATTTTTCATCTTGTGCTTGAGCCATACCTCCCAAACAACTAGTCAATACCAGCCCACTACAAGCAATTATCTGCCAAAACTTTTTCAAAACACCATCTCCTTTTAGTAAAAACTTATTTATTAATTAAAACAAAGTAGCAAGATTTTATCCTGCTACTTTATTTAATTTATCTTATTATCTTAGAAAGTCCATTCTGCACCCAAACGCCAGATCATACCATCTAAACCAATATCACTAATCTTTTTGTCAAAAATATTATCTACACCTGCATAAACTCTATTTCCTTCACCAAATTTTTTATTGAGTACAAAATTAGTTGTAGTGAAATTGTAATCATTATCATCATAATGGTATTTATTAGCCCATTGTTGCCATAAAATCGCACTATATCCCCAATCATCATGGTCATCATATAATAATTGCAATGTAGTCATATTTCTTGCTCTATTATCTAAACGATCACCACTCACTTTATCTGTTGCATCTAGCCAATTACTTGTTGCTTTTATTGTCCATTTATCGTCTAAATTACGACCAATTTCCATTTCCACACCATCAATTTCAGCTTCATCTACATTTATATATCTCTGATCATAATAACTACTACCTATTTGTTTTGTAGTGATTAAATTTTTAACATCATTATTGAAATATGTTAATTTACCAAAATTATTATCTTTTTCAGCTTCAAAACTGATATCCCATGAAGTAGATTTTTCTGGTTTTAAATCTGGATTGCCATAAACATTGACAGTTTGCCCACCCATTGCACGATGCATTGCCATATACAATTCACTAATAGTTGGAGCTTTGAAACCTTTACCCCAATTAGCCTTAATGCGACTATTATCACTGATAAAATATGTCGCACCTATTTTTGGTGTAACTTCCCCACCAAAAGAACTATCATGGTCATAACGCACAGATGGAATTACTAATAATTTATCATTCACTTGCCATTCATCTTGGATATATCCTGCCCAAGTATTTATTTCTTTATCTGAATAATATTTATTACTCATTATTCCATTTCCTGATTGACTTACTTGATGTACATTATCACCTCCATCACTCAAACGAGTACCTTCGACTTTATTTTGACGATATTCGCCGCCAAATGTCAAAAGATGATTATCACTTAATTGCACAGTATTCTTACCTTCTATGCCCCAAAGCGTATAAGTGGATTTATCCCAATCATATTTTGGATACATTGAACCCAAAATATTTTCCATTGGTCCTGGGAAATTATTGCGATAATTATATAAATTATTCTCTTTATCCAATCTACTATAAAAAGTCCTAATCATATAATCACTATTATCAGTTTTGCCACTATAACCTAAACTATAATCATATCTTCTATAATCATACCATTCTTTTTTATCCTTACTAGTTTGAAAAACGCCTGTTGATGTATATTTATCAGCATAATCTGCTTTTGTATGTTCATTATAATAGCCAAGCGTCAAATCAATTTCTTTATCATTACCTAAATCCCATGTTCCAGCAAAATTAAAATCTTGAATAGGGCCATAATAATTACTGCCTTCATCTCCAGCTTGCATATTTTTGCGTACATCACTAAAACGCATATCAAAAGTAGAACTGAAATTTCCATGTTTACCAAAATCTATATGATAATAATTATTTATAGCTTCTGATCCTGTAGAAAGACCTACCATAACTGATGGCTCTTTTGATTTTTTAGTGATAATATTAATTACTCCACCTAAAGCATCTGAACCATATTGTGCTGAAGCACTTCCACGTACAATTTCAATACGTTCAATATTTGACAGACTCAAGCGACCTAAGGCATAAACATTTTGTGTGGCACTTGTATCTTCTCCAGCAAATCTTTTACCATCTATTAAAATTAAAGTATGATTTGTACTCATTCCACGAATCATCACATTATGACCTGCCATACCTGCTGAAGTTACATCTACATTAGCTGCCAAACGAAGTGCAGAATAAACATCTGTTGCTCCTAATTGTTCAATATCTTCTTTAGTAATTACTTCTACAGTTTGCGGCACAGCTTTTACTTCCTCTTGAGTTCGTGTAGCTGTAACTACTACATCTGGTGTATTTATCACGTCATTATTTTGTATATCTTGTGCATATACTGGACTTGATAAACCTAATAACACTGATAAAGTCAATAAAGTTTGTTGTTTTTTTGTAGATAATCTCATTATATTAACTCCTTTATATGTAATTGTTTATATTAACAATAATCATTATCATTAATATAAACAGATTAAACGTATTATTTGCTTTTCTTTAGCTATGAATATTTCTTATTTAAAAAGTAATCTCTGCTCCTACACGCCAAATTCTACCTTCTAAATAAATATCTCCTATTTTTTTATCTCCAATATTATCTACACCTGCATAAACTCGTCCACTTCGACCATCATCAAAAGCGAATTTTTTATTTACTACAAAATTTAAAGTATTATAATCATAATTTTCATTAGCATAATGATAATTACTTATCCAAGAATTCCAAAGCTTAGCACTATATCCATTAATATCATTATCATCATAATTTAATTCTAAAGTGGAAATATTATCGGCTGTCGCAGATACTTTTTCCCCATCACTGTCCTTAGCATTGAGCCAATTACTAGTCGCTCTAATAGACCAATTGTCATTGAATTGGCGACCTACTTCAAATTCTACGCCATCAGTTTTAGCATCTTGAGCATTGATAAATGTATTTTTTCCATTTACCTTATCATATGTTATTAAATTATCGTATTTACTATTAAAATAATTTAATTTCAACCAATTATTATCTTTTTCAGCTTCAAAACCGAGCTCCCATGTAGTAGCTTCTTCTGGTTTCAAATCTGGATTTCCATATATCGTAGTAAAACCATGATCTTGCCCAGCATATAATTCCACTAAATTCGGAGCTCTCCATGATTTACCCCAATTCGCTTTTATACGACTATTATCACTTAGAAAATAAGTTGCCCCTAATTTTGGTGTTGTTTTTCCGCCAAATTGTTCATCATGATCATATCTCATTGCTGGAATAAATAAAATTTTATCATTTATAAACCATTCATCTTGAATATATCCAGCATAGGCAGAATTATCTTTACTATTACCTTCACCTAAAGCTAAGATTGGGCCTTCTACACCTATATTTTTATATTCAACACCATAAGTTAATAAATGTTCATCTCCTGCTTGTACTGTATTTTTAGCTTCAATACCTAAAGTATCAAATGTATTTTGCTTATAACTATTATTTTTACTGCCCTTATATTCTTCCTTATCATATCGATTATAATAAGCTCTAACCATATAATTACTATTATCGCCTTTTCCATTATAAGCTATGCTATAATCTTGATTTGTCTTATCATAATTTGTAGAACTTTTGCCCATTCCCATAGAAGAATAATCTGTTATTTTTTTTGATTTTTCATCATAATAACCTATATAAAAATCTAAATTATTACTATCATCAAATGCATACGTTCCACTAAAATCATAATTTGTTCTAGGGCCAAAATAATTCGTCCCTGTACCACCGACAAATTCACGTTTACGATATTTGGCAAAATTAGCATTCACTACCCCATTGAATTTACCTTGCTGACCTAAATCAAAACGATAATAATTATTCATGACATCAGTTCCTGTATTTGCTCCTACAGTTACAGATTGTTCTTTGGATTTTTTCGTAATAATATTGATTACTCCACTTTCAGCATCTGCACCATATTGAGCGGAGGCTGCACCTCTAACAATCTCAATGCGTTCTACACTAGATAAATTTATCTTATCTAAATCAAAAGCTCCTCTAGTCATTGATGAATATTCATTTGACATTCTTCTGCCATCTAATAATACTAATGCACCTGCATTTTTCCCACGGACCATCAATCTATGACCTGCACCGATTTGAGAAACATCAACATTTGTTGCCAATTTCAAAGCAGAATAAATATCTGTTGCTCCTAATTGTTCAATATCTTCACTAGTGATAACTTCTACAGCATTGGGTACAGCTTTCACTTCTTGCTGAGTTTTCGTAGCTGTTACCACTACATCTGGTGTTTGGATTACTTCACTAGCTTGCGTACAACTTGTCAATCCCATCAATATAGATAAAGTTAAAAGTGTAGATTTACGTTTTTTTGTTAGCATTACTCGTCTCCTTCATTATAAAATCAATTTCTACTAATAATAATCATTATCATTCAAGCTTTAAAAAATAAGGCAGTTATCAAAATTAATCATAACTACCTTATTTTATTTATGCATTTAACCTTGTGCTGCTATTGGCTGAACTTCAAAAGATTTTTTGCCCATCAATAATTGTTGTGTAAGTTCTATTATTGTCTGTGTGATATTATTTTGCCAAAATTGACCAGCAATCGTCATTTTATAAGTATGACCACATTTTTCAAATAAACCATATTCCACCCAAATATTGAGTACTTCTTCTAATTGTAAAAGTTCTTCACTATATACTTGAGCTAATTTTTGTATATTTACCATACAATTTTCAGTCTGTGCTTGAATATCCTTAAATAAAACTTTGCCTTCTGCTTCTTTGGTTAAAACCATCAATGGCCATTTTCCTTCATCAATAGCATTCATATAACGCTGTAAATCTCTATTTAAAAACATAGAAATATCTCCTACAAAACCGCCAGCCCCTGAACCAAATGGTATCACATCAGCTCCTGATTTTGCCAAAGTATTATACATACTGCGTTCACGATTTGTTTTTGCCCAATGACAGACACTCAATCGCTTATAACCTAATTCATCTAAATATGAAATAGCTGCTTCTAAATATTTTGCCTGCTGTTTTGTTGTTGCCGCAGGTGGTATTTTGCCATTATCTATCGCTTTTTTTAATGCAGATTGTTCAAACACATTTAATTGATACAAATCCATGCCATCAATTGGCAAACTATCTGCTATTTTTAAATCATTTACAAAGTTATCCAGACTTTGAGCAGGTAAACCATAAATCAAATCTATGATTAATACGGCTTGATTATAACTTGCAGCTCGTTTGAGATTTTCAATAACAGTTTCTTTATCATCTTTGCGTCCCATACTTTGACGGATAGCTGTATCAAAAGATTGTACCCCCACAGATATGCGATTTACACCATGTTTAAACCATACTTGCAGTTTTTCATCAACTAAATCATGCACGCGAGCTTCCATAGTTATTTCGCAATCATTAGCAAGTGGCAATACTTCATTCATAGTTTTTAATAATCTATCTGCATTATATGGTGATAATGTAGATGGTGTTCCGCCACCAAAAAATACAGCATTGATCACACTATCTTGTACATATCTATATTCTTTTGCCATTAATAATTGCTTGATTAATCTATCTACATACATGGTTTCGCGTTCTTCATTAGAATAATTCTGGAAAAAACCACAGTATAGACAAATTTGACTGCAAAAAGGAATGTGTATATATACTGCTTTCTTTTTACTTTTATCTCCTTTTCTTTGCATATATTCAAGCCAAATTTCTTGCTGTTTTACAGGTGGTACCATCTGTCCATTTGCCCCTGGATGAACAACTCTTTTTTTGCTAAAAGTCTCCGTCAAAGGCTGACAAGATTTTTCCCCTATCATCATCTTATATTGTTCAGTTGATAGATTATCTAATATTTTTCTTATTTTACTCATAAGTTCATTTCACCACTCATTTTTGCTTTAATCTCACTAAATACTTTCTTTGCATTAGCCAAATCTTGCTCATCAGGGTGTGTACTAGCTTTACGATGACGTTCTAAACGCTTTTCATCTACTGCATGAAAATTTTCTTTAGAAACTTTTGTGCCAAACATTTTTTTCATTGCCTCTAATAATTTAGGATCAATCTTTCCTTGGCAGATAAATCTCCCCATGATCTCATTAGAACTATCTAACATATCTATACCATTTTGCAAGCTAGTTTTTGCATGTTCTGAATCTGGTTCAGCTCCTAGCGTAGCATACACAGCCACTTTACTATTGCGAATGGATTTCAAAAATTTACTAGCTTTTGCATCAGCTGTTCCTTTGTCCACCCAAAAACCTACAACAACTAAATCATAACCTGTAATATCAGGATTATCTTCTACTTTATAAATATCACAATTCGGAGCTAAAACTTCGGCAATAGCTTCTCCTACCATTTTTGTATTACCTGTTAAACTAGAATAAACTACTATTGATTTCATTTTTTATCTCCTTCTTTTCTATAAAAAATATATCTTTACTCAAATTATAGTCTAAATTCATCTTAAACACACTAAAATTTAAAACTTTTATTTTTTATCAATTAGATTATTCATTATAATTTTTTAATTGATATCTACTAATTACCAACAAGATTAATGTGATAATTATTAAATAAATCATATCTAACAAACTATACATACTAAATACTTCTGTACGCAATAAATTATTTGCTAAAGTCAATGGCAAAATCCCCACTACAATCTGCAACCAATCCGGCAAATTATACAACGGAAAAAATGTACCACAGAAAAACGTCATTGGTGTAATTATAAAATTTATCACTGAAGATAACGCATCTGGATTTTTTATCCAAAGACCTATGGCAATCCCTAAAATGCCAAAGCAAAAGGCAGATAATAAAATCCCTAAAAATCCCCAAAGGCTCAACATTGGCACATCAAAAAACATCATAGCTATGATATAGATAATACCTCCAGCTATAAAGCCACGAGTAACTCCAGCTAAAGTGATACCTAATATAACTTGAAAAGCCGAAATCGGACTCAATAATAATGTCTGGAATGTTTTAAAATAAAATCTTCCCACACTCACTGATAATGATGTCTGTTGAAAAGCATTCATCATGACTGTTATAGATAGCATTCCCTTTGCCAAAAAAGGTAAATAACCACCATGGATATTATTCATTACAGGTCCAATCCCCATACCAAAGGCAAATAAATAAATTATCGGAAACATCACCGCTGAGAAAATATATCCTAATTTTCCCATCTTCTTTTGCAAAAGTGCCATTTCACGCATATATACTGCTAAAAAATTCAAAATCAATAAGCCTCCTTACCGATAAATCGTAAAAAAGCTTTTTCTAAAGTTATATCTTCATTTTCATCTTTTTGCATTATCTGCTTTATTTTTTCTACTTCATCTATCGCCAATAATTCTCCTTGTTTTAAAATAGCGATTTTATCACAAAGATATTCAGCTTCTTCCATATAATGAGTAGTGATAATTACACTTATCCCCATATTTTTTAGTTTTTTTATTTCTTGCCAAATATCATATCTCACATCAGGATCTAATCCCACACTTGGTTCATCTAACAATAAGATTTTAGGCTTTACTAATAAAGCTCTAGCAATCATTGCTTTTCTAGCCATACCGCCAGATAATTTCTCAATCTTTCTATCTTGCCAAGTATTCATTTCAAATTGAGATATTATTTTTTCCACTTCATATTTATAATTTTTCACCTTATATAAACGAGCATAATATAGCAAAGTTTCTTTAACAGAAAATTCTCTTTCCATATTATTATCCTGCATGACAAAACCTAACTGAGACTTTATCTTTGATCTTTCTTTATCAGCATCAATCCCTAAAATATCAAGCTTACCTGAATTTGCTCTGCTTAAACCAGATATTATCTTCATCATACTCGTTTTACCAGCACCATTAGGACCTAAAAGCCCCAATATCTCGCCTTTTTCAAGTGTGAAACTTATATCTTTTAAAATAATTTTATCCTTAATTTGTTTATTTATCTTGTTTAAACTTAAAACCTGCACTAATTTTTCTCCCCTTGTTTTACATCATAAGGGAAACAAACTAAATGTTTTTGTCCATTTTGTTCTAAAGACATGACTGACGTTTCTACATCATATAAATCACAAAGTATTTTTTCTGTAAATACATCTTGCACCAAACCTTCAGCAAAAATCTTGCCTTTTTTCACCGCCACTAAGCGATGACTATATCTAGCAGCATGGTTTAAATCATGCAAGACCATAATCACTGTGATTTTTCTTGTTTCATATAATTTATATACTAAATTCATTAAATCCAATTGATGTTTTACATCTAAATACGTAGTCGGTTCATCTAATAATAAAATCTCCGGATTTTGAGCTATTGCCATTGCCAGCCATGCTCTTTGACGTTCACCACCAGATAAAGTATCTAATCTTCGATACCGCATATGTGATGTATTTGTCTGCGTCAATGCTTCTTCGATTTTTTCTTCATCAATTTTATTTGGCGAAGAAAATAATCCTTGATGTGGCATTCTACCATAACAGACTAAATCATAAACAGTCATATCCATTGGAGCCGTTGAAGATTGTGGCAATATTGACATCTTGCGTGCTATATCACCAGGTTTCATTTTTTGAATGTCTTTACCTTCTAATAAAACAGTCCCATGTGTAGGCTTTAATAATCTACCTAAAGATTTTAATAATGTGGATTTTCCTGAACCATTTGGCCCAATAATACTTATTATCTCTGATTTATCTACCTTGAAATTCAATTTATCAGCAATGATTTTTTGCCCATATTGCAATGTAAGTTTATCTGCTTGTAAAATCATCTCTTTTGCATTCCCCTTTTCAATAAATAAAGGAAAAACGGCGCACCAATAAATGACATAAATACACCTACAGGCACCTCTATCGGACTAAAAGCAGTCCTTGCCACTGTATCCGCTACAATCAGTAAAATTCCACCAAAAATAGCTGAACTAGGCAATAAATAGTTAAAATCAGAACCCACTACTAAACGCATCATATGTGGCACTATAAGACCAACAAATGTGAGCATACCTGCTACACTTACAGCAGAAGCAGCTAATAAAGCTGCCAGCGTAACGAGGAAAAATCTTGTAGCTTCCACTCGTGTTCCTAAACTTTTTGCTACATCATCACCTAATTGCAAAGCGTTTAACAATTTACTACTGATACTCACACCTACTAAACCAATGATAGTATATGGCAAAATCATAGTTACATGCTTCCATGAAGCACCTGAAAAACCACCTGCCATCCAATTTACTGTACCTTGAATTTTATCGGAGAAAAATACCATCAAACATGTCATACCGCCAGCAAAAAATGCTGAAACTGCCACACCAGCTAAAATCAATTTAAGTGGCTGAATACCCTCTTCCCATGCCAGTGCAAATAAAATTAAAGTCGCTACCATCGCTCCTACAAAAGCTACGATTGGCACCATATTCGTATATTCAGGTAAAATAATCATGACTACCATAGCAGCAAGACCAGCCCCTGCTGATACCCCAATAATACCTGGATCTGCCAATGGATTTTTCAATACACCTTGTAATATACAGCCTGCAATAGCCAAATTTATACCTGCAAACATCGCTGTAAGCACTCTAGGAATGCGAATGTGATATAAAATTCTATAGCTTTCTGTATTTTGAACACCTATAAACACATTATATAAATCGCTAAATGATGTATTTGCTGTACCTATAATCATGCTGATAAATAAAACTGCTATCAACAAAATCAGTCCCAAAAACATCACTAAATTGCGTTTTTTACTTCTAGGATCTTTTATCTTTTCACTTATACTAGCAATAGCCATTACCATACCTCATATTTTTTATTCTTGTAAATATAAATCATCTGCCAATATATTTATCGCTTTAGCTATATTAGTACCAGGATTTACAGCAAATAACTGATATGGTAATACATATACTCTATTATTTTTCACAGCAGATATATCTTGCCACAAAGGATTTTGCCCTAAATTTTCATCTATACTATTTTTTACTGCGTCCACATCACCATGAGTTACTACAAATATCGCCTCTGGATCTTGTGTAGCAATATATTCCATTCCTAATGGGATATAGCCACTATCTTTTGCTACAGAGTCCACATTATCTGCTATATTATTACCACCTAAGCGTTTTAATAAATCTCCTGTAAATGATTTACTTGTTGCCATGCTAAAGCTATCTGTCGTTCCCCAAATTATCAAACTTCTTGGAGCTGTTTTATTTTCTGCTCTAGCAATCGCATTTTCATAATCAGCTTCTATTTCCTTGATTTTTGCTTGAGCAATTTCTTCTTCTCCTGTTAATTCTCCATAAAAACCTAAAGTGGATATCACATCTTCATATGTGTCTAAAGATTTAATCAACACAGGAATATTTGCTTTTTCTAATGTAGGAATTAATTGCTGATGAAAAGGTACATTTATGCCAATTACTAAATCAGGTTGTAATTTCAAAATAGTTTCTACACTAGGATTGTGAATTACACCGATTTGCTCTATATTTTTTGTTCCTTCTTTGACTTCATCACTCAAAGCTTCTGAAGTAGGTTTTCCCACTATTGTATCAGTCTCTTTACCGCCAGCATAATAATATAAATCTAAATGAGAAGCATTTAATAATACTACACGTTTAGGATGTGTTGGTATTGTTACCTCTCTACCTGTGCTATCTGTAACGACTCTTGTTGAACTGATATTATTTGTATCTTCTTCATGTGAGCGAAAGCCTAAAAATAATCCGCCAATAGCTATCAAACAAATAATTCCAAAGATTACTTTTCTCAAATAGCCACTCATATTTTCACCTCTTTATTTTCAATCAACTTTTTATACAAATTTTATTTACATCTTTGCCAATTTTACTTATACAACTACATTTAGGACATTTTATTTCTACATATTTAACTTTTCCATAAAAAAGCAATCTATTACATCGCTTACATCTATGTTCTGGTAATTTAGTTAACGTTTTCTTTTCGTCTTTTTTTTCATCATCTATAATAATATTTTCGATTTCTTCTTGTTTTAATATAACTTCTTGCATCAAAAACATCTCTTTTCTCAATATCAATTCAAATAAAAATTAACAGGAACATTCATACTAATACTTTCACCTAAACCATGACTAAATGGACATGCATTATATACTGCATTTAAAGCAGCCTTATCTAAATTCCCATTAACGCTAGAAATTACACCTGCACTAATTAAATTTCCACTTGCATCAATAGTTACATTGATAATTACTGTACCTTGCTGATTTAATCTGACAGCTGCATAAGGATAAGATTTATGATTTTCCACAGCTTGAGCAAATCTACTTGCTACACTATATCTATCTTCGGTAACATTTGCTCCGCCACTAGCTCTTTCATTATCGCCACCAGCCATGCCTTCTGCTGTGCCACCACTTTCACTGCCACTGTTTTTATTTTCGCTACCAGAAAAATCCTCACCATCTTCCTGACCAATACCGCCACTGATTGCTTGCGTATCATCTTCTGATATTGTATTTGTCATATTATTGGAAGCTGGTAAAATTCCATCTTCTGCACTAATTTCATCTTTTTCAATCTGTTTATTTTCTACATTATTTATTTGTTTTATATCTTTATTTTCATTTACTTCATTCTTTTTAGTTGCAATATTTTGATTATCATTATCACTATTATGCTTGAAAATATTTTCTATATCTTTACTAAATGAATTAAATGATGATTTTTCTTGAGCTTTCGCTATCTGTTCTGGTGTGTCCGCTAGATTAACTGTAATCAATTCTTCTTTTGGTCTTTGTATCTCTTGATGAAAGCCTGCTACCATAGCACCAATGGTTATGACTACTACGAAATGAAAAACAAATGATATTGAAAAAGATTTTTTCCAAATATGTTTTTTCATTGACTATTTCTCCTGAGTAGCTATGGATAATTTTGTTACACCTGCACTCTTGATTTCATCCATCACTTTGATTACTTTTCCATGTTCTACATTCTCATCAGCTCTTAAAATCACAGGAGTATCTGCTTTATCAGCTAATTGTTCCACTCGCGGTTTTATTTCTTCAATGTCCACCACAGTATCACCTATACTGATTGTGCCATCTTTCATCAATGTGATAGCCACTGGCTTTGGTGCTTCTTGATGACTAGAAGATGCTACTGGTAAATTCACAGGCATAGATTTTTGATAAACCATTTGCAAAGTGCTAAATAAGAAAAACACCATCAAGAAAAATATAATATCAATCATCGGTATAATCATCAATCGTGGTGGTCTTGCTACGCGATTACTACGTATATTCATTATTATTTACCTCTTGCCTTACTAATCACTACAGTACAAACATTTTCTACATCAGTCAAAACACTATCTAAGCGATTGCTAAAATAACTATGCACAATCAAGGCTAGCACAGCTACACAAAGACCAGTAGCAGTTGCGATTAACGCCTCACCTACACCACCAGTGATTAATGCAGGATTATCACCAGCAACATCTAATACTTTAAAAGAACTAATCATCCCCACCACTGTGCCTAATAAACCTAACAGCGGAGCCATTGTAACAATAGTATCTAAATAATTTAAATTTCGTTTTAAACCATTTGCTCTAACAGAAATATATTCTTCAAAACTTTCCTTCATTGACATTGGACACTCACGATATTTTAAGCCTATCGCCAATACATCACTGACAAAGCAACGATTATTAGCACATACTTTTTCTGTTTCTTGCCAATTACGCTCTTTAGCTAAAGCTAAAATTTGTTGAGCCATATCTTTATTATCGCCACAAGTCCTCTTATAATAAATAAAACGCTCAATACCAATAGCAACAACTAAAATAGAACAAGCTAAAAGTGGATACATCACCCAACCACCATGATGAAATAATTCTAATGCACTAATAATAAAATCCAATTTAAACGCACCTTTCTCTAAATAATAATCTTCATTAAAAAGATAAAACTCCATAGAATAAATCTAAAATAAAATTTTCCTATACTCTAAATAAAGATAAATATACACAAAAAATTTTATTTAAAAATATATTCTATGGAGTTCTAGACTCTCTTTTAAAAATTACATAAACAATTATATTGAAAACAATTCTCATTGTCAAATATTTTATGAACAATTTTTAAATCTATTCAATTTTATTTTTTAGTACATTCTAACCATTCTTGATAAATATACTCTTTCAATCTATTAAAAGTATCACTATCTTTTTTACCTACAGCTTTTCCTTCAAATTCTGTAGCACGAATACACAAATCACCAGAACTACTTACAATTACTTCATCAGCATTGATTAATTCATCTACTGTAAAAGGTCTTTCTTCTATTTCAATATTCAATGCTTTACATGCTTTTAATAAATGTGCCCTAGCAATACCAGGTAAAATATATTCATCAGCAGGATGAGTGATGAATTTTTTATCTTTAATTATATGCACATTACTATGAGCACATTCTGTAACTATATCACCACGATGAAATACAGTTTCATCACAATTATTTTCCTTAGCATGCTGATAAGCTACTACACTAGGAATTAAATTCAAAGTCTTAATATTACAATGTAAAAATCTTGTATCTTCCATAGAAGTCAATTTATATTCTTTATCTTTATCAGTTATTTTTTCTGGGCAAATTGTTATCCATAAATTAGCTTTTTGCTCTTTATCATAATTATGACTTCTAAGCCCATTACCGCCACGAGTAGCTTGCCAATATACAAACAGTTCATCATCATCTAATTTTTGTACTAATTCATTCAATAAATCTTTTAAATACTCTTTAGTAAATCCTAAATTGATATTTAACAATCTAGCGCTATTAAAAAATCTATCCACATGTTCATCAATAGCCATGATTTTATAATTTCTAGCACAAGTGGCATCATATACACCATCGCCAAACCAATGGGAACGATCTGACATAGGTATCATTATTTTATCAATTTCATCATATTTTCCATTATAATAACCTAAAGTTTTCATAAAAAATCTCCTTTAATTAGACAAAGACCCGAAGATTACTATTAAAATATATACATAAAATTAATAGAATTCTTCGGGTTTTTATTTCACTAAATTATGCTTCTTGCGCTTCTTGTTTGCAAATAACAACAATATCTTTTATTTCAGCACGGAAAAAGTCTGCTACACGATATGTATTGCTTTCATAAAAAGAAATACAATCAGAACCAGGTAAAGATGTAGCATCATGATCTCTAAAAATTGTAGGTTCTCCTACATATTCTCTACCATCATTACAAATAACTCTTACAATGTGACCTTTGTATTGTTTAAAATCTTCATTAAACATGCACAATCGCTCCTTAAAACTTTGATTATTATAATTTTACCTTATACCATCTTTATTATCAACTATTAAACAATTATTTACAATATTTTATAATTTAGTATAATATTATATATGTTGTTTTTCCAACAAAGGAGTAGTTTTATGCAAAAATATTTAGATATACTCAAAAACTCAGCTTTATTTTCTGGCATTGATACAAAGGATTTAATCAATATGTTCAAATGCCTTTTGATGAACATAAAAACTTATGAGAAAAATTCTTATATACTCAAAGCCTCTGAACCACTCGTTGAAGTAGGTATAATTTTAAAAGGTAGAGTAAATATCATCAAAGAAGATTATTGGGGCAATCGAACAATTCTCACTACGCTTTCAACAGGCGATTTATTTGGCGAAAGTTTTGTTTGCACAAATATTAACAATAATTGTTTTAGCATTGTAACTGCTGAAAAAGCTGAAATTATGTTTTTAAACTATCAAAAAATAACTTCACCTTGTCAATTTGCATGCAATTTTCATTCAAAAATTATTCAAAATATGCTTTTACTCATAGCTAAAAAAAATATACAATTAACAACAAAGATAGACCATTTAAGCAAAAAAACAACTCGTGAAAAAATCTTATCTTATCTATCTAGCGAAGCTTTAAAAAACAATAGTAATTCCTTTACCATTCCCTTCAATAGACAAGAACTTGCAGATTTTCTTTCTGTTGAAAGAAGTGCTATGTCTGCTGAATTATCACGCATGCAAAAAGATAAACTAATTACTTATCACAAAAATAATTTTACTTTATTATAATTTTTATTAAATGATTAAAATTTAGGAGTAATCACATGTTTAAATCTTTACGTTGGCTTATAAAATTTAGAAAAAATTTCCAAAATCTAAAAAAACATTATCAAATAATCATCTATGCTACTAAAAAAGACTTTGCTTATTATCAGCAAAAACAAAGTTTAAGCGATTATCAAATGGAAGAAGTGCTTTTTTATATAGCACGAATGCAAGATTATCATCAAAAAATCTCATCTATGTCACTTCTTCAAGCTGGCATCACTAAAAATAGAGATTTTCAAACTTATATTGGTTTATTCAAAAAGAATATGTTTAAATGCAATGAAATTTTAATGATAGGCGCTCGCCATGAATTATTGAGATTTCAACAAGATATAAATTTTCTAATCAATGATAAAAGCCATGATTTATTCAAACACCTAAGCCCAGATATTCAAACAGCTTTTATTAATATTTATAAATTAACACATAACACCATAAAATCTATAGATGAAAACAATTTAAGAAATTTTGCTCAATATAAATATAAATTAGACATATTTCTAGAAAAACTTAATAAACGTCTATCTCCGCAAAAATATAATACACTTTTCAACGAAATCAACAGACTTCAACAAAAATCTTAACTAAAAAATTAAAAACTAAATATATAATCAACTAAATAATAAGTTTATAAGAAGTAACTATATGTTGCTTCTTTTTTTATGCAGATTTTATCGATTTTTTCTCTTGACTTCAACATAATTTAATGTATAATAATTGGTACTACCAATTATTTAAATAGATAGGGGTACACATTTGGAAGATAGAGGTTATATCTTAGTTTTAGAATATATCAAGGAATTAATCATTTCTGGTAATCTCAGTGTTGGTGATAAACTCCCTACTGAACGTAAATTATCTGAAACACTTTCTCTAAGTCGCAATACTATCCGTGATGCAATTCGCATTATGGGAAGCATGGGTTTTATTGAAAGCCGTCAAGGTTCTGGCAATTATTTATCTAATAAAATCAGTGGCAATATCTCCGCCACTATAAATTTTATGTTACTTTTAGAGCAATCTAATTTTACTGAAATCAATCAAATCAGACGTGCCATTGCCTTAGAATGTTTTCGCCATGTTTTTACAAAATGCACTGATAGAGAAATAAAATTGCTACAAAAAGTAGTAACAAAAATGGAGCAATGTCATCGTGAAAGCCACTATGACAAATTATTTCATGATATTATTTTACATATCTCTCAAAACAAATTAATGATTAGCATGATGAATGCACTTTCTAATGTATGTTGTACATTAATTGATAATATTTTTTCCAGCGCTACAGCTGAAACAAAAAATACAATTATCAATTCACACAAAGAAATTCTAAATTGCATCATCAATCGCAATGAATTAGCTGGTTATGCAGCTATTAATCACCATTACGATTTAGTTGATAAAGAAATATTAAAATGGAAGGCGGTTCTTTAAGTGAAATTACTTGAACAATTTGGTATTATTTTAACTTTAACTTTTATCGTTGAAACTTTTAAGGAACTCGTTCCATTACCTGTTCCCGCTAGTGTTTATGGCTTAGTTTTAATGCTTTTACTTTTAAAATTCAAAATTCTAAATATCTCTGCTATCAAAGATGCTAGTAAATTATTAATCGAAACTATGCCTATCATGTTCATTCCTGCTGCTGTTGGACTTTTAAATGCATGGAATGTAATTCGTGATTTATTAATTCCTTTGACCTTAGTAGTAAGCTTAACTACTGTTATTGTAATGGTTATTTCTGGTCATATAACACAATTTATTATTGTATCTAGTAAGAAGAAAAAAGGAGCTTGCTAATTAGATGTTACAGGATCTTATCTTTAATTCAGCTTTATTTGGTTTGATTATTAGCTTATTAGCCTATGAAATAGGTTTGCGTATAAAACGTAAATTAAAAATTGCCATTTTCAATCCTTTGTTAATAGCAATAGGTCTTATAATCACTTTTTTAGTAACCTTCGATATTGATTATGAAGAATATAATCGAGGCGCTAAATATTTAGGTTATTTATTAACACCAGCTACAATCTGTCTTGCTGTTCCTTTATATGAACAACTAGAAGAATTGAAAAAGAACGTAAAAGCTATCATGGCTGGTATTGTTTCTGGTGTAATCACTAGTATGAGTTGTATCTTAGCTTTATCTATTTTATTTAGCTTTAGTCATACAGAATATGTAACACTTTTACCAAAATCCATCACAACTGCTATAGGTATTGGTATATCTGAAGAATTAGGTGGTATCGTTACTATCACTATTGCTGTTATCATCATCACTGGTGTATTCGGCAATATGACTGCTGAATATATCTGCAAAGTATTTAAAATTTATGAACCTGTAGCCAAAGGTGTAGCAATCGGTTCATCTGCTCATGCTATGGGAACTGCAAAAGCAATTGAAATGGGCCCTATTGAAGCTGCTATCAGTAGCTTAACTATTGCCGTAGCTGGTATTGTTACTGTAATTGCTGTTTCATTCTATGCGACTTTATTATAAATTTTACACTCCAAAAAAGACTGCTATTGTATTGCATTTTAATTCGTTAAATGATTTTAAGATGCAATCAAAGCAGTCTTTTTTTATTTCTAAATTCATCTTTTAAATTCTCAATAAAAATTTATATTGTTCAATATTTAATGCCGATTTTAATAAACTTTGAATAATTGAATTTGCCTGTTCTACAGAAGATTTCTTTCTCCCTAAAGAGTAATTCATCAAAAATTGTTGATAATCTAAAGAAGTAATATCTTTTAATCTCTTTTGACCAAAATAATATTTACCAATATTTATATTATTAATAACTATAGGCAAATCTAATTTTCTTATCTGTAAACGATATTCTTTTAACCATTTATCTGCATATTCATTAAAAGTAATATTACTATTTACAATATTATTTGATTTATTTTTATTATAATCTTTTACCTTAAACATGAAATTATTCAAATTTGCCATAATATCACCATACCTTTAAATATTAAAGCTATTAGTTCGGAAAACTGAACTTTATAGATATTTTATCATAGATAAAATACTTTTTCAAATGAGAAATCCATTTTAATATACACAATATTTTATTTAAAACCTTGACTTGAAGTTCACTCCAAGTAGTATAACAATATATAGAAAAATATTTATTTGGAGGTAATAATATGTCTACATTAAAAGAATTTAGTGATTCTTTAATTTTTCCATTAGGAGATAAATTACCAGAACAATTCAGTAAATTTTTTATTGGTCAAGCTCATTTGAATATGCTCACTACTACAGGTGTTTCTATTGGTAACGTTACTTTTGAACCTGCTTGTCGCAACAATTGGCATATTCATCATAAAGGCGGTCAAATATTATTAGTAACAGCTGGCGAAGGATATTATCAAGAATGGGGAAAACCTGCTCAAAAATTAAAAGCTGGCGATGTTGTCAATATTCCTGCAGAAGTAAAACATTGGCATGGTGCTACAAAAGATAGTTTCTTTTCTCATTTAGCTATTGAAGTTCCTGCTGTTGGTGGCTCTAATGAATGGCTTGAACCTGTAACTGATGAAGAATATTTGCAATTAAAATAATAAAAATTCCAGATAAAATTAAATTTATAAACTAGAAACTGCATTTTTAAAATTAACCTAATATAATTTTAGAAGTGCAGTTTTTATTATCTACTCTAAAGAAATTTAAACTTTTAATATCTATATATTTAATATATGTAATTAATTCTTTTTTCTTACTCTTTAGAAAAAACCTTAAGTATTGACACTATATATTATAATATAGAACTTGAGAATAACCTTTACAAAATATTGCTTATTCTCTAATCTAAATATAGTGGTGCATAATCAAAGTTTAATATTAAAGGAGTAGAAAATATGCAAACTAAATTAACTAATATTTTACAAACTCAATTTAATAAAACAATTGAAGATTGTACAAATGAAGAATTGTATACTGGATTATTAATGCTAGTAAAAAATTTAAGCAATGACAGAAAACCAACTTCAACCCCTCGTAAACTTTATTATATTTCTGCTGAATTTTTAATAGGTAAATTATTATCTAACAACTTAATAAATTTAGGTATCTATGATGAAATAAAAACATTACTTGCTGATAATGGCAAAAATTTAAGTGATATAGAAGAAATTGAACTCGAACCATCTTTAGGTAATGGTGGTCTTGGAAGACTTGCTGCTTGTTTCTTAGACTCTATTGCAACTTTAAATTTATCTGGCGATGGTGTAGGTTTAAATTACCATTTTGGTTTATTCAAACAAAAATTTGAAAATCATCTTCAAAAAGAAGAAAAAAATCCATGGATTACAGATAAATCTTGGTTAAATGATACTAATATTGGTTTTGATGTTGAATTTAATGGTTTTACTGTTCATTCTAAATTATACGATATTGATGTATTAGGCTATCAAAAAGGCTTAAATAAATTACATCTTTTCGATATTGATACTATTGACGAAACTATCGTTAATGATGGTATTTCTTTTGACCAAAAAGACATTCGTAAAAATTTAACTTTATTCCTCTATCCTGATGATAGCACCAAAGAAGGTCAAATGCTTCGTATCTATCAACAGTATTTCATGGTAAGCAACGTTGCACAATTAATCTTGATGGAAGAAAAAGCTAAAGGACATGATTTACATGAACTTTATAAATATGTATGTATCCAAATCAATGATACTCATCCATCTATGGTAATTCCTGAATTAATCAATCGCTTAGTTTTAGAAGGTATTGATTTACATGAAGCTATTGATATCGTATCCAAAACATGTGCATACACAAACCATACTATCTTGGCTGAAGCACTTGAAAAATGGCATCTTGAAGATTTAAAACAAGTAGTACCTCAACTCATTCCTACTATTCAAGAATTAAATGCTATTGCTAAATCTCGCAGTGATAACAAAGCTGTACAAATCATTGATGAGCATAACCTCGTGCATATGGCTCATATGGATATTCATTTTGGCTATAGTATCAATGGTGTTGCTTCCTTGCATACCGAAATTCTCAAAAATAGCGAATTAAAAGCTTTCTATGAATTATACCCAGAAAAATTCAACAACAAAACAAATGGTATCACTTTCCGCCGTTGGTTATTGCACTGCAACAATGAATTAAGTCAATATATCACATCTTTAATCGGCGATGAATACAAAACTGATGCTACAAAATTAAAAGATTTATTGAAATTTGTTGATGATGAAACTGTTTTAAATAAACTCTTAACTATCAAACAAAATCGTAAACAGGATTTATGCAACTATTTAAATAAAACAATGCATTTGACTTTAAATCCAAATAGCATTTTTGATATTCAAATTAAACGTTTACATGAATATAAACGTCAACAAATGAATTTACTCTATATCATTCAACTTCTTCAAAAAATCCGCAGTGGTTATGTTCCTTCTACACCTATTACTTTCATTTTTGGCGCTAAAGCTGCACCAGCTTATATCATTGCTAAAGACATAATTCATGCTATCTTATGTCTTCAAGATATTATCGCTAAAGACCCTGTAGCTTCCAAATACATTCAAGTGGTAATGGTAGAAAACTACAACGTAACTAATGCCGAAAAACTCATTCCTGCTTGCGATTTCTCCGAACAGATTTCTCTTGCAAGTAAAGAAGCTAGTGGTACTGGTAATATGAAATTCATGCTCAATGGTGCTATTACAATCGGTACTGAAGATGGCGCTAATGTAGAAATTCATGAACTTGTTGGCGATGACAATATCTATATCTTCGGTGAAAGTAGTGATGATGTTATCGCTCATTACAACAACAATGATTATGATGCAGGAAAATATTATAATAATGATGAAATCATTAAAAATGCAGTAGACTTCTTAATTTCTGAAGAAATGATTTCTATTGGACAAGCAGAAAATCTCCATCGTTTACATCACGAATTAATTTCTAAAGATTGGTTCATGAGCCTATTAGATTTAAAAGCTTATATTCAAACAAAAGACCAAGCATATAATGATTACGAAGACCGCTTAGCTTGGGCTAAAAAATCTTTAATCAATATCGCTAACGCTGGTTACTTCTCTAGCGACCGCACAATCGCTGAATATAACCATGATATTTGGCACTTAGACAAATAAGTTTAAACAAACTTAATAATTTAATTCTATAAAAAATACCTAATGAGCTATGTATAAAGCAAAATTTATCACATAAACTCATTAGGTATTTTTTTATTCTATATCTTTTTCACTGATTACCATGATTTTATTATCTTTTAATAATTTAGCAAACAATCCATTTCCTTCTACTAATGTATGTGAAAAAGTTCCATCATAAATTGTTTTACTGCCACATGTTGGACTATTCGCCTTCAATATAGCCAAATCTATATTTTTATCTTTTAATTTTTCCCATGCCATATCTACACCATGAAGAAAAATCTCCGTCATATCCTCATTATCCTGCGTTATGACTTTATTATCTTTTATTTCTACAGGCTTTCTAGGAATACTAAGTCCTGTCAATAATTCTGGGCAAATTTTATATACTTCTTTATCTTTTAATAAGTGCTCTATTTCTTCATTATAATTATTTTTGCCATTATATTTACAATTATCACCTAAAAGACAAGCACTTACTGCAATCTTTGAACTTAAATATATTTTTAATTTATTTACGATTTTTTCATCAGCTGCAAGCCAATTTACACTATCTAATTCATCTTTTGTCAGCCATTTTGCCTCATCATGTATTTCTTCATTGATTACAAAATCATCTATACTACAAATATAGCAATCCATAATCATATGAAAATTAGGATACGTATAATCTATCGTAGCAAAGTAGCTATCAATTTCAATATTAGCATTTAATTCTTCTTTTATTTCTCTAATTAATGCTGTTTTTTTATCTTCTCCTTCTTCTATCTTTCCACCAGGAAATTCCCAACCACCTTTAAACTCCCCATAACTTCTTTTAGTTGCCAAAATTTTATCATTATCTTTAATTATCGCTGCTACAACTCTTATACTTTTCATATCTTCACCTTATATCTTAAAATTTAATTATATTTACATCACTCTTTCTATTATATTATAAAAATTATAGCAAAAAGGCAAAATATAATATTTTACCATTATATTTTGCCTTAATTTTATTAATATGTGCCTACAGTTGTTTTACCTGCAATTACTTTTTGTTCTTTTTCAAATTTTAATAAGCTATATTGGTCAAAATTAGTAGCTATCATAATAGTGATTGGATTATATCCAGCTTTTTTGATTTTTTCAATATCAATTTCTACTAATTTATCGCCAACTTTTACTTCGTCGCCAGCTTTGACTAAAACTTTGAAGCCATCGCCTTTCATATTGACTGTATCAATACCTATATGAATTAAAATTTCCATATCTGTATCAAGTTTAAGACCAAGAGCGTGTCCTGTTTCTTCCATTACCATCATAACAGAACCATTAGCTGGTGCTGTAATATATTTTTCAGTTGGAATAATTGCTACACCATCACCCATAGCACGAGAAGCAAATGCTTCATCAGGTACATTTTCAATAGATACCAAATCACCAGTTGCAAAAGCTTTCAAGCTTGGAGATTTATCTGTATTAGAAACTAATTCTTCTTTTTGAAGTACATCAGGACCTTGAAGTAAAGCTTCAAAACGTTCACGAACTTGTGGTACAGAAAGACCTACAATTACTTGAATAGCACAACCATTATGAACTAATCCATGAGCACCTGCTGCCATAAATACATTTGTATCTTTTACTAAGCTATCATCTTTTACAGTTACACGAAGACGAGTAGCACAGTTTGTAACATCTACGATATTATTTTTGCCACCTAAAGCTTCTAAAAATGCAGCAGCTTTTCTATCACGTTCATCGCCTGCTACTTTTTGTTTATAATCAGCTTTAGTATAAAGTTTGTCTGCTTCTGGTTCGTCACCACGACCAGGAGTTTTCAAATCAAGTTTAACAATTAAAAATCTAAATACAACAAACCAAATACAAGTAAATACCAAACCAATAATAATTTGAGTAATATATGTCATATAATGATTATTAAATAATGGCACCCAGTTTTGGAATAAAGCACAGTCTAATACACCACCACCAAAGTTACCTGTTACACCAAAGAAATACATAGTAGCTGCTAAAGTACCAGCTAAAATAGCATGAATTAAGAATAATACTGGAGCAATGAATAAGAATGTAAATTCAAGTGGTTCAGTGATACCACAAAGTACGGCAGTGATTACTGCTGGAATTAAAATTGCTGCAACTTTTTTACGACGTTCAGGTTTAGCTGTGAAATAAATAGCAAGTGCGATACCTGGACAACCGAAGATTTTACTCATACCATGAAGTGCAAATCCACCTTGAGGGAATAACTCAATAAGAGGTTTTGTAGATTGAGCAAATTCTTGAATATGTTGAAGCCAATAAGCCTGTATACCGCCATCAACAACGGCTGGACCAAAAATAAATGGAATATAAATGAAGTGATGTAATCCTGTTGGAATTAAAATACGTTCCAAGAAAGTATAAAGCCATACACCAAACACACCAGCAGAAGTCAAGAAATATTGAAGTGAAGCAATACCTGCTTGGAATTGTGGCCAAATCAAACAAAATAGATAAGCTACAGGTAACATTAAAACAAAACCAGCAACAACTACTAAGGAAGAACCTTTAAATAAGCCTAAATAGTCTGGTAAGTTTACATCAAATAATTTTCCATGTAAATATACAGCTAATGAAGCAATTACGATAGCACCAATCATACCAGTATCTAAAGTTTTAATATTAGCTACCATAGCAAGACCACTACCTGCTACTGCTTCTTTAGAAAAATCTACGCCAAAACTTGGACCCCATAAAGTCAACATTGCTTGTACAAAATAGTTGAAAATAATATATATCAAAAATGCTTCCATACATGCACGAGCATTATTTTTCTTCGCAAGCCCAATTGGTAAACCAATTACAAATAATAATGGTAATTGATTAAATACTGTCCATGCACCTTGTTCAATAATATACCAAAAATTATACCAAGCAGTGCCTTTTTCAGCTATAGAACCTAATATCATTGGATTTTTACACAAAATTGACAATGCTACAATGATACCAAAAACCCCAAACATCAATACTGGTGTAAACATTGCACCGCCAAAACGTTGAACTTTTTGCATCACAACATCCTTATTAAATGCCATTTCTCTCGCCAGCCTTTCTTTGCTCTCTTATTTAATTAATATTACTATTTATGTAAACCTTCTGAATACTTTATTCAAAAATCAAGGCACAAAGTAATATGCTCTGTGCCTTGAAATTTTAGTAATACAATTCTCTTAATATATACTTCTCTTTATTATTTTAATTCAGGCCAATAATCTTTATTTGCTTCAATTAAATCATCTAAAATAGCTTTTGCTACAGATGCACTTGGTACTGTTTTAGATAAAGTGAGTGCTTGCCATAATTTCTGATAGCTACCTGTAATCCATGCTTCTACAACAAGTTTTTCTACAGATACTTGCTGTTCCATCAAACCTTTTTGGAACTGAGGAATTTTACCGATGCAAACTTTTTCATAACCATTAGAACCAACGATACAAGGAATTTCTACCATAGCTGTTGGATCAAAATTAGAAATAGCACCATCATTTGGTACGATTAAAAGCATACGCGCTTTTTTATTGAAAGCAATAGCTTCTGCAAGGTCTACGATATAGCTTGCATGATCATCACTTTGGAATTTACAATCAACAGCTGTACCTTTTTCTACAATTTCTTTAGCTGCTGCAAATACATTTTTTTCACGATGTTCCATAACTTCATTTGCACGAGTATGGTCTGGATGTTGATTGTCATGATTAAATACATAATCAGAGAATAAGTAATATTTTAAATATGTGTTTGGTAATGTATCTGGGTCAACAGCATAAACATCTTTAGCTTTGCCAAAAGTATCATTCCAACTAGCTTCATCATTATGAACTTCTGGATTTACAATATAACCATATTTAGCAACATGTTCTTTAATACGTGGCATTAAATCATTACCATCTTTATCGCGGATATCACACCACCAACCAAAATGATTGAGTCCATAATAGCGAACAGTCATGTCTTTTCTGCCACCTGGAAGACCTAAAATTTCAGCCATTCTGTCTTCAATACCTACTGGCATATCGCAGATGTTGATGATTTTAGAATTTGGACGAAGTCTTCTAGTTGCTTCAGCTACGATAGCTGCTGGGTTAGAGTAGTTGAGCATCCAAGCATTTGGAGAATATTTTTCCATATAATCTAAGATTTCAATAACTCCACCGATAGAACGCATACCATAAGCAATTCCACCAGGGCCACAAGTTTCTTGACCAAATACACCATGTTTCATTGGAATTTTTTCATCTTTTTCACGCATTGCATATTTACCAACGCGAATGTGAGCCATTACAAAATCTATATCAGTGAATGCTTCTTTTGGATCTGTTGTATAAGAAAATGCAATTTCAGGTGCACGTTCTTTTAATAAGATTTCACATGCTTTAGCAATTTTTTCCTGACGTTCTGCATCATTATCATAAAATTTAATCTGACGAAGTGGGAAACGATCTGCATGATCTAAAAGCATCATTACAATACCTGGTGTAAAAGTACTTCCGCCACCTGCAATTACAATTGAAGATTTTTTCATAATTAAAACCCCTTTTCTTTAATCATAAATTTCATTTATGTATTAGTTTTTGTTTTTTATCAACCTCATGGCTATATAATAATCTAATACATTCATAAATTCAATAGTTTCAATGGTTTTAGGGTTTTGTTACCTTCACTTGCACTTTATCACAGCCTATGTGATATATCACATCACTATTAAAACACTATATATATTATAAATACTAATGCTTTTATTATTTCCTCAAATTGATATAAATATTTACCAAATTACTTTATCACATAAAAAATCAGCCTCAAATATCTTTAACAATATTCTCAGCTAATAATATATTATATTTTTTCTATTCATCTACTGTCAACGTATTTTGACAAATGCGATGTAATAATTTAAATAATGCATATCTTTCTTCTGCCGTTAAGCCCTTCAATGCTTTCACACGATGTTTTGTTACTCGTTTTTCTAAAAAATCATAAAGCTCTATCGCACGTTCAGTAAGAAATATATATTTTTCTCTTTTTCCTTGAATGCGTTGACGCTTAACAAGATTTTTTTCTTCCATCTTTTTTATTGTTTTAGATATAGCTGCTGGTTCTACATTCAAACAATTAGCCAATTCTAATTGTGATATATTATCATGTTCTTTAACCATTTTCAAAATAGACCACTCAGAACTATATACATCTGCTGTATAAATCTCACTATTAAGCGTTTTTGAAAAAGCTCTCATCGTTTGATAAAGTTGATGAATTAATAAATCATCTAGTCTATCATCTATTTGAGGATATTTTTCACTATCCACTTCTTTTATCCTATCCATATCATACTAATTCCTTTCTGCTAACTATATTCTTCGTTATAGCAGAAAATCTCTTATATGACAACTCATATTTTTATTTAAGCAAGTTCTTCCTGTTGATTTTGCTTTTTTACTTTCTTTTTTGACATACTCCCCATGCCTAAAGGCAGGGGATTCTTGGATACAAACGATACTT
>ERZ1023865.11-NODE-11-length-140417-cov-117.383295_pt1 | contig 140417 bp, 126 predicted proteins | sample MGYA00380389_ERZ1023865 | MGnify/ENA primary metagenome ERZ1023865 (study PRJEB33179, sample SAMN07449008) | human gut metagenome | biome: Human-gut; feature: Human associated habitat; material: Faeces | host: Homo sapiens | place: India: Bhopal | collected... | reverse complement strand
GAGCTTATATCCCCATAAATAAATTTAGGGGCTTTACGCTCGCATTTGGTAATCATTTTTTTCTTTTTGCGAGCAGGTGCTCCCCATAAGACAAAAGCTATAGGTTTTTCACGTTCATTCAAGATTTCAATAATTCTATCTGTGAATTTTTCCCAACCCATATTGCGATGAGAATTCGCTTGATGTGCTCTCACTGTAAGTACAGTGTTTAATAATAATACACCTTGCTGTGTCCATGGTTTTAAGCATCCATTATTCGGTATTTCACAGCCTAAATCTTCTTTTAACTCTTTGAAAATATTCACAAGTGAAGGTGGAGCTTTTACTCCAGGTTTTACAGAAAAACTAAGTCCATGTGCCTGACCATCACCATGATAAGGATCTTGACCTAAAATAACAACTTTTGTATCATGATAACTTGTATAATGAAGAGCATTAAAAATATCGTACATGTCTGGGAATATCTGTCTTGATCTATATTCATCTACCAAAAATTTACGAAGTTCTAAATAATATGGTTTCTTCAATTCTGGATTTAAAAATTCAGCCCAATCATTATGAAAAATCTCCATGAATTACACCTCTTTCTCATTTAAATATCATTATTTTTATTATACCAAAATATTAACAATAGGAAAAACAACGGAGGTATGCAATGAGCAATCATTTAAAAGGTATTTTAATGGTATTATCTTCTACTGCGATGTGGGGTCTTGTAGGAATTTTAGTTCAATACTTGATAAGTAGTGAACATTTCACACCTGAGTGGCTTGTAAATACACGCTTACTTGCCAGCGGTTTAATCCTTTTAATCATCACTTATTTTTTCTATGAACGAAATATATTTCAAGTATTAAAAACAGATTTTATGTCTTTATTAATATTAGGTGTAATTGGGCTATTAGGTTCACAATATGGTTTTTATATCTGCATAAATCACAGCAATGCTCCTACTGCCACTATTTTAGTATTTCTTTTACCTGTATTTATCATGCTCTACACTTTATTAGTAAAACATAAACGACCTTCCGGTCTTGAACTCATTTCTATTTTATTCGCTATAACAGGTACATCACTAATAGTTACTAAAGGAGATTTTTCTTCAATTATTCTCTCACCCATAGCTCTTATAGCTGGTATCATTTCTGCTCTTTGTTGTGTAGTTTATACACTTCAACCTCGCAAAGTATTATCTAAATACTCCGCTACAAATGTAATGGGTTGGAGTATGCTCTTTGGTGGAATATTTATTTCTTGTTTTAATAATCCACTAGATATACCAGGCGAAATAAATCTATATACTATAGGTGCTATTTTAAGCATGATTTTATTTGGTACTGTATTAGCATTTTGCTTTTACTTAAAAAGCCTTGATTATTTAAGTCCAACTGAAGCCAGTATTTTAACTGTGGGCGAACCACTTTGTTCTATTATTCTCTCTTTAATCTTCTTAAATGTTACTTTCTCCTCTATCGAACTTATGGGAGCAGTATTGATTTTAAGTACAGTATTTATCTTAGCTAAAGCAAAATAAGAGGCTAATTTTAGCCTCTTATTTTTATTTTCATCTATATTTTTCTGTTTTTATGCCCCAAAATAAATAAATAGTATGTATTATCCAAACGGTAAGCATTACATATTTTATCCAGAAAAAATCAATCGGCATAAAATAATAACCTATGCTCATTATCACTGTTACCATAAAAAGCACTTTGAATTTTGCCTTTATACTCATTGTTCGCTTTTGCACAAAATCTGCCAAATGTTTTTTATATAAATTAGTTTGCCTAAACCATTGATGTAATCTCTGTGAACCTTTAGAAAAACAATATAGAGTCAATAAATAAAAAGGCACTGTTGGTAATAATGGCAATATAATTCCTATAGTTCCCAATATAAAACTTATAAAGCCTAAGCTTATCCAAAAATATCGTATCAGAATTTTATATGATAATTCCACTTTGCACCTCATTAAATAAATGATAACAATTTTCAATAAAATTATATCATAATATACTGGAATTATCTTCTATTATTTAGCAATTATCCTTTAATTGTTTTTCTATTATCGTATTTAAAATAAATCATGCTTGCTACAGTAGCTATTACAGCTATACTACCTTCAAGATAAAAAGCTATATTTAGATTATATATTTCCGCGATATTGCCAGCTATCATTGGGACTATCGTCATTCCCACTGCATAAATAGCTTGATAATATCCCATAGCTGTAGAACGTTTTTCGATAGGAACATTCTTCATTGCTTCTGAAGTGCAAAAAGAAAAAACAATTCCTGTAGATAATCCCGCTAATATTTGAATTGCAATCAATAAATTAGGCGAAAAAATATTAGGTACAGCAAAACAATATATAGCTAAAACGAATAAAATAAAAGGTATCCAAAGTGATGAACCCAATCGTCTGGCAAAATTACTTGCTGAAAAATAAGAAGCTAGCACTGCTACAATAATATATACGATGGATAGTAGACCAATTTGAAATGCACTCGCATTTATTTCATGAGCAATCTGAGTTGTAAAACTCATGCAAGTAGCCATTAAAATACCTTGTTGAACTAATGCTAATATCGAAAAGAAAATCAATCTTTTATCTGCATAAACTTTTATTAAATCTGATGTTTTCGGCACTATTTTTACTGTCTTTATCTTTTGCTCTTTAATACCAAAAGATAATAATATCGCTGGCACACCACTACAGATACTCAATAGACATAAAAAATTCATACCTAAATGATTATAGCTCAAAGTACTTAAAACAAAGCCACCTAAAACGCCTATATTATTAGCAGCCATGATAAGACCCATTGCTCGCTGTAGATTTTCACAAATGAAATAACTAGCATATAAAACCATGAAAGAAATCCACATAGCTGAAGCAAAACCAGATAATATATTTCCCACTAAAAAACCTGTTTGCGGTTCTAAAATAATGCGAAATACCGAAGCTAATGCTGAAGCTGTAACTCCTAAAATGATAAACAATTTATGACGACCATTTTTATCTGCCATAATGCCAATGGGCATTCTCAATACCATTTGTGAAAAACCATATATACCTATGATTATGCCAATCATGCTAGAAGAAACCTGCATAGTTGATAAATATGGTGTTTGAAAAGGCACATATACATATTGAGCAAACCAAAATAGTACAACTATTATCAACAACAAATTTTTCTGGTAATTTAAATTACTTTTGTCCATGAAAAAAATTTTGCTCCTTTCATCTTGTATTAAATCCTCAAAATAAAAATCGCCTTAGATTAAGGCGATTTTTTTATTTATAAATTATACATATGATTTAAAGGGCCACTGCCTTTTCCTAAATCCAAATTAGCTTTTAATGCTCCTGTGATATAATCTTTAGCATTTTTAATGCTTGTTACTAAATCATGACCAGCAGCTAAATTAGAAGCAATCGCTGATGATAAAGTACAACCTGTACCATGAGTATTTGGATTATCTATGCGTTTACCTTCAAACCAATGAATTTCTCCATGATCCCAAAGCAAATCATCTGCTGTATCTTCCAAATGACCACCTTTAATTAAAATAGCTGTCGGTATCTTTTGTGAAATAGTCTGTGCTGCTTTTATGCAATCTTCTTTCGTCTTGATAACAAAGCCACATAAAACTTCTGCTTCTGCTAGATTTGGTGTAATTACTGTAGCTAATGGCAATAATTTTTCAATCAAAGTATTTGCTGCATCTTCTTCCATCAAACGACTACCAGCTGTAGAAACCATTACTGGGTCAGCAACGATATTTTTAGCTTTATATTCTACTAATTTATGAGCAATCATCTCAATGATTTCTTTATTTGCTACCATACCGATTTTAACTGCATCAGGATAAATATCTTGGAAAATACAATCCAATTGTCTGCCAACAAAGTCAGCTCCTGCATCTAAAATGCCGTACACACCAGTTGTATTTTGAGCTGTAAGAGCTGTAATTGCACTCATTGCATACATTTTATGAGCAGTAATTGTCTTTATATCTGCTTGAATACCTGCTCCACCACTACAATCTGAACCTGCTATTGTCAAAACTTTTTTCATTTCATTCATCTCTATCATCTCTTTTCATATTTAGCCATAGCTTCTAACTGTTCACCAGTCATATTATAAATAGCATCAATTAAATAATTTCTAAAGCTTGCATTGCCATCTAATTCGCCCATGCGTTTTTGAGCGATTTCACCTGCTACACCCATAGCACAAAAAGCTGCTACTGTAGCCATTAATTTATTATCTTTATTTGCTGCTAAATAAGCTGTAGTAAATGCTGATAACATGCAACCACTGCCTGTGATTTTACTCATGATTTTATGACCATTGTAAATCACATAAGCCTCTTTACTATCAGCCACAATATCAATGACACCACTAATAGCAATAATAGCATCCATATTTTTAGCTAATTGTTTAGCGAATTTTACATACTCAGCTAAATTTTCTTCAGTAATGCTATCTCTTATATCAGCATCGACACCACGAGTTGAACCACTACCATTTGCTAGAGTTTTTATCTCAGAAATATTACCGCGAATTACATCGAATTTTATATTTTTTACTAATTCAACAGCAGTACGAGTGCGAAGTTCTGACGCCCCTACACCTACAGGATCTAATAAAACTGCATGATTTAATCTATTAGCCATCCAACCTGCTTTATGCATAGAATTAATTGTTCTTGAATTCAACGTACCAATATTTATATTTAAACCATTACAAATGCTGGTGATTTCTTCTACTTCATTGATATCATCAGCCATAATAGGTGATGCTCCACAAGCTAATAAAATATTTGCACAATCATTTACAGTAACATAATTAGTAATATTATGTATTAATGGAGAATTTTTACGCACATTCTCTAAACATTCTTTCAACAAAATAATCAGCCTCCTTTTTATTATTTTCATTCTACAATATTCACAAAATGCCTGCAATGAAAAAGCTTTTTGTTTAACTTGACTCCATTAAAATTAACTTAATTTACAGATTTAGCTTTTACTAAATTTAAATTAAGTATTAATATTGCCGAAATAATGCATATCATACCTAATATCTTCGTTAAATCAAATACTTCCTGAAAAAATATCAATCCCACTATAGCTGATACAATAGGTTCAATCGTAGCTAATATTGAAGCTTTTCCAGCTTCTATTTTCTTCAACCCTGTAGTATATAGTAAAAAAGGCATTACCGTACAAAAAATAACTAATCCTACAATTGCTATAACAGCCTTTAACTGCCAAAGATTATCTAAATGATTTATCACTCCTGATAAAGGAATACTGCCAATGGATGCTACAATAAAAGTATATGTGATAATAGTAATAGCTTCATACTTATCTATTATCATCTTACTAAAAATACTGTACAGAGCATAACCAAAACCTGCTCCTAAACCTAACAATATAGCTTTACCACTCAAAATCACTTCTTGAGAAAATGCCCCTGTGATAAAACACAATCCTATTATAGTTATAAACAAAGCTAATATTTTTTGTTTATTAAATTTTTCATGAAAAAAGAAAAAGGACATTATCATCACAAATATAGGTGCCATATACAATAAAAGTGCAGGAACTGCCACACCACCAATGACTTCAATGGCTTCAAAATAACAATAATTAAAAAAGATAATACTAAAAATACCTGTACCTAAAAAATAAATTATATCCCTAAATTCAATTTTTAATTTACTTCTATCAAATATGCTTAAATAAATAATTAAGCATATTGCTGAAAAAAATACTCTTATTGCCACACATTGCAAAGAATTGAAACCTAAATCCTTTAATAAACTGATAAAAATCGCTATAATTCCCCACAAAACACCTGCACTAGCAATGCAAATAACACTATTCACTACACTAACTCCTTTTCAAATCTTAAATTTCTCCATCTTATTATTTTAACTAAATTATTACACAATAATCAAATTGACATAATGCTTATACTTGCTTAAAATTAACTTAACGAGCTAAGAAATTGTGGTGATTATATGTATCAAGAAGAACGTTTATATCAAATCATGAATTTATTACGCAAGAAAAAAAGTCTATCTAAACAAGAAATCATGTCTACATTCAATATCTCTCGAGATACAGCTAGACGTGATATTATCTGTTTAGTAGAACAAAAAGTGGCTTTACGCACGCATGGAGGTATTACACTTCCAACAGTTCAACTTCGCCAAAGTTTTCAAGAAAGATCAACCTTAAAAAACTCTACTAAAGATTTATTAGGCAAAATAGCCTCAACATATATCAAAAAAAATGCTATTTGTTATTTAGATACATCAACAACCGTACAATATATGTGTAAATATATTAAAGAAAAAGCGACTATTTACAGTAATTCCATTGATATAATAGAACAATTAAAAGATAATGCTACTTTAGATTTACATCTATTAGGTGGCAAACTCAATCCAGTAAATCGTTATTTTTTTGGTAGTGAAACTTTAACTATACTTGATAATATCCGTTTTGATATCGCCTTTTTAGGTGCTGCTAGCATTACTGAAGATGGTTTTTACACCTTTGAAAATGAAGATGCTGCTATCAAACATTTGATTGCCAAAAATTCTACACTTACTTGTGTACTTGCAGATTCTGGTAAATTTCTGCTACAACCTGCTTATAAATTTGGTAAATTAAGTGATGTAGATATTGTTTTGACTACAAAAATGCCACCAAAGGCCATAGTTACAGCATTAGCTAAAGCTAATTGTTCACTATTTTGGGATTTCAATGACAAAGTTAAAGGAGAAAATATTTTATGAGCATAAAATTAATAGCCTTAGATATGGATGGTACTTTACTTAATCGACAAAAACTTGTTCCTGAAAAAAATGCTTTAGCCATAAAAAGAGCTATGGATAAAGGTATTTATGTAACTATAGCCACTGGTCGTATGCCTGCATCTGCTTCTTATTTTGCTAAACAATTAAATATGAACTGTCCTGTAGTATCTTGTAATGGTGGTGTTGTTAAAGATTTAAATACAGGAAAAAGCATCTATGAAGCTCATTTTTCTAAAGATACTATAACTGAATTAATATCTATTTGTTATCAAAAAAATTGGTATATTCGTTGGTATATTGGCGATACAATTTATGTTCGCTATGTAGATATGGATATGTTCCCTGCTTATAAAACTACAAAAGGGTTAAACATAGTAGAAGTTGGCGAGGATTTTGAAAAATATACAGAAAATGTTACGCAATTAGTTGTTTGTAATTTAAATGGAAAAATCCAAGAAATTCAAGACGAATTAGCTGATATATTCAAAGATAGAATTGGATTACAACAAAATACAGGATATACTATGGATATAACACCTCCTGGCATTGATAAAGCTGTTGGACTAAGTAAATTAGCTCAGTATCTACAAATAGATAAAAGTGAAATCATGGCTTGTGGTGATGGTGATAATGATTTAGCTATGATTGAGTATGCCGGTCTTGGTGTTGCCATGGGAAATGCTATTGATGATGTAAAAAATATAGCTCAATTTATCACCAAAGATTGCGATGAAAATGGTATAGCGTACGTTATTGATAAATTTATATAATAAAAAAAGCTTGGCATAGCCAAGCTTTTTTTATTTTTCCAATCCATATTTTTTAATATAACGATATAAAGTAACACGACTTACACTTAAAAGATTAGATAAACGGCTTACATTTCCACCAGCTGCTTTCCAAGCTTTTAAGAATATTTCTTTATCTGTTTTCCATTTATTATCTGGTTTTACGCTACCCATTAAATTAATATCTGTAGGATAGATTTCATGTCCACTTGTATTGAAGAATGAATATTCTAATACGCTTTGTAATTGTTTGATATTTCCTGGCCAATCATAAGTTCTCAACACTTCTAAAGACTCTGGTAATAAAACTTTTGGCTCCATTTGATGTTGTTTAGATAATTCTTCAATAATGTTAATAGATAACATCGGAATATCATCTCTACGAGAACGAAGTGATGGCACACGTATAATACTGCGAGAAATTATATTAAATAATTTTTCATCGAATTGACCTTTTTCAGTCAAACGTCTTAAATTTGCATCACTTGCAGCAATAATGCGTACATCAATACTGCGTTCTAAGCTTTCACCGATACGATGAGTTTTCTTTTCGGATAAAGCTTTAGCTAACATTTTAGCAATAGAGCTTGGTAATTTTTCAATTTCATCAATAAATAAAGTACCTTTACTTGCTAATTCTAATTTACCTGGATGACTTACATCAGAATCTGTAGCTGCACCAAAGATATCTTGTTCCAATAATTCTGGTGTAGAATCTGCACAATTTATAGAAATCAATGGACCTGCCATACGCATACTAGCCATATGGATACCATGTGCTAAACGCTGCTTACCAATACCCGCTTCACCTTGTAATAAAATATGATTTTTATTACGAGCTACACGATAAGCACGCTCTTTCATCTGTATAAAAGCTTTGCTTTCTCCTACCATAGAAGATAAGCTATATTTTGCTGTATAACCAGAAGCATGAGCTACTAAAGTACGTAAATCTTCAATTGGCATAGATACTGTAACTACACTTTGTACGTCTTCATCATCTTCAGAATTTTTCAATGGCACAACAGTAGTGATATCTTCATAAGTTTTATTATTAGTAATCCATGTAGTTTCACGATTATAGCAAGAAATACCTTGGAAACCATCATAAATAGGAGTATGTGTATAATTTAATACAATATCTTTTAAATGAGCTGTTTCTTTATTTTCATTTATAGCATTAATAGCGGATAAACGTTCTTCACCCATGCGATTTGCATAAACAATTTTATCTTCAGACATAATATGATATACAGCAAATGGCGCTGCATCTAAAATAGCTTTTTGAGCTTTAATATTCAAAGATTGTCTAATATTTAATTCTAAAGCAGTTTTTAATGTAAATAATAATGCTAAAACTACATCTTGAGGAATTTTTTCATATTCCATTACAGTTAAAGACACGATATATGTTAATTCCCCATTGACCATAATTGGCACAGAACCACTATTCATTTCATGTAATTCTTCAAGCCAAATTTCTGGGCCAAATACCCAAAATGGTACTTTATGTTCTTTTACAATATTGCAACTAAGTGTACCTACGTTTTTCGTAGTTAAGCTTACGCCTTCTAATCTATCAATAAGTCTTGATGTTGGATTGGCATATTTTTTTAGTACAGTACATTCTGAATCCATGATAGTTAAACATAGATTATATTCATGTAAAAAGTCTACAATACTGTCGATAAAATTATCTAAATACTCAATAGCATCACTGTGTTTGCTTTGTAATTGAGCTAATTCATATGCTGTTAATCTTGCATTTGATGGTATTTTTTTTGGATTTACTTGATATTGCTTAGATAATTCCCATGATTCTTTTATCCATGGATGTACATTAGGGTCTGTGATGCCCTTATTCGTAAAAAGTTTATAATAATTTATTAATTTTTCTCGATTACGATGTTCTCTAATCATGCTGTTTATAAACCTCTATTCTGTAAAGTTTGTCGCCTAAAATCTTTAAGATACTAACTATTTTAACAAGTGTGTAACAAACTATCAATTATTTTCTAAAAAAATAATAACATTTGTACAAAAAATATTGTTTATTTGTTAACTTGTGAGCTAAAATTATATTTGTTATACTTTATTCATAAATTAAAATGTTGAGGATGGTTTTTTCTATGGCTAGAATGAGTAAACGAATTAGTAATAAAATTACTAAAACAAAAGAACAACAAAATGCACCTAAAGAACAGAAAAAGTACGGTAAAGATATTTGGTTAATCCTACTAATCGTCATTAACTTCTTATTATTAGTAACTATGTGGGAAAGTTTAATTTTAGCTCCAATAAGCTTTGCTACTTACTTAGTTTTAGAAATTGCTTTAGTAATTATGTATGCAAATCGTCATGCAAAAGTGTCTGATAATGTTAGAGAATGGCTCTATAAGGCACAGATTTTCTTTATGGGTATTATTTTACTTTTATTCTTATATACAGTAGTTGCTTATATATTCGGTTAAAATAAAATATAAAACAAAAAGGCTAGTTAGATATAATCTAACTAGCCTTTTTTATAACCGAATTAATAATTGTTTGCTTTAATTTCAAAGAATGCTTTTGGATGAGCACATACAGGACAAATTTCTGGAGCTTCTGTACCTTCATATACATGACCACAGTTTGAACACATCCAAATCATTTTTTCATTGCGTTTGAAAACTTTATCTTCTTGAATATTTGCTAATAATAAATTGTAACGAGCATCATGTTCTTGTTCAATTTTAGCAACCATTTCAAAGAGGTTAGCAATGCGAGTGAAACCTTCTTCACGTGCTACTTTTGCGAATTCTGGATACATAGAAGTCCATTCTTCATGTTCACCAGCAGCTGCTGCTTTTAAGTTTTCTTCAGTAGTACCAATTTTATCTACTAATTTAAACCAAATTTTAGCATGTTCTTTTTCATTTGCAGCTGTTTCTTCAAAAATTTTAGCAATCTGAACATAACCATCTTTTTTTGCTTTAGAAGCATAGTACGTATATTTATTACGTGCCTGAGATTCACCAGCAAATGCCGCCCATAAGTTTTGTTCTGTTTTACTGCCTTTTAATTCCATTCAAATCGCTTCCTTTCCAATTTACTCTCTTACTTTTTAAATCTAACTAAAAAATAATTATTATTAATTAATATTATATACTATTTTTCTTGATAGTCAAGATATTTTCATATATTTAAATATAATTTGTTTTAAAATATATATTGTATACATTTACACATTTACACTTTTTTGTTATATAATAGATGTCATGACTGATATTGAATGTAGCAAATAACAAATTTATTGTTACTAATATTTATGTTTATTTTATGTATATATTTAAAAGTTTAGGAGTGTAATTTTGAAGAACATTATTTACTTGAAAACACAAAGGTGCAAAGGCTGCGGTATTTGCGTGGCTTTTTGTCCAAAAAAAGTTTTGCAATTAGATGTATTAAATCACTGTCAGATTGTCAATGCTGATGCTTGTATAGGTTGTGGACAATGTGAATTACGTTGCCCAGATTATGCTATTTTTGTAGATAAGGAGGAAAATTAATGATTAAATTAATGCAAGGCAATGAAGCGTGCAGTTATGGTGCCTTAGCTGCTGGTGTGCGCTTTTTTGCAGGTTATCCAATTACACCATCTACAGAAATCGCTGAAACAATGGCTAAATTATTGCCTAAAATGGGCGGTAAATTCGTTCAAATGGAAGATGAAATCGCTAGTATGGGTGCTGTTTTAGGCGCTTCTCTTGCTGGTGATAAAGTACTGACAGCCACTTCTGGTCCTGGCTTTTCTTTAAAACAGGAATTAATCGGTTATGCTTGTGCTGCTGAAATTCCAGTAGTTATTGCCAATGTACAACGTGTTGGTCCATCAACTGGACAGCCAACATCTCCTGCACAAGGCGATATCATGCAGGCACGTTGGGGAACACATGGTGACCATTCTATCATTGCGCTTTCTCCATGGAGTGTTCGTGAAACTTTTGATGTTACTGTTATGGCGGTAAATTATGCAGAACGCTTCCGTACACCAGTTATTTTATTGATGGATGAAATTGTAGGTCATTTACGTGAAAACATAGATGTTCCTGAGAAAGACGATATAGAAATTTATCCTCGTCGTCAACCAAAAATGATACCATCACCAGAATATAAAGCATATACTCCTGACACTGACTTAGTGCCAAATATTGCTGACTTTGGTAAAGGATATCACATCCATGTAACTGGTCTTATTCACGATGAAACAGGCTTCCCATCAGGCAGCCCAATCGTTACAAAAGAAGTTATTGATAGATTGCATAAGAAAATAGATATTGCGCGTGATGAAATTTGCCATTATGAAGCATATAATATGGAAGATGCACAGTATGCAATTGTAAGCTATGGCGGTACAGCTCGTACAGCATATGAAGCTATGCTCGATGCTCGTAAAAAAGGTTATAAAGTCGGTATGGTACGCCTTATAACAATTTGGCCATTTGCCGATAAAGTCATTGCAGATTTAGCAGATAAAGTTGATGCTATTTTAGTTCCAGAACTTAACTATGGACAACTTGTACATGAAGTACAGCGCGCAAGTGAAGGCAAATGCAAAGTAGAATTTTTAGGCAAATATGATACACAGATTTTCACTCCAGCTGAAATTGAAACAGCTATTATTAAAATGTGTGAAGGAGGCAATAATTAATGAAACCTAGAGTTTATGAACAACATTTCCGTCAAAACCGCCTTCCGCATTTATGGTGCCCTGGTTGCGGTAATGGTATTGTAATGAAAGCTATTGTAGAGGCTATCGTCAAGAAAAATCTAGATCCAGATAAGACAATTATCGTATCCGGTATTGGTTGCTCTTCACGTGCATCTGGTTATATGGATTTTGATACACTTCATACAGCTCATGGTAGAGCTATTCCATTTGCTACAGGTATAAAACTCGCTAGACCAGAGCTTAATGTAATTGTAATCACAGGCGATGGCGATTGCATGGCTATCGGTGGCAATCACTTTATTCATGGTGCAAGACGTAATGTCGATTTAACTGTTGTATTATTTAATAATAATATTTATGGTATGACAGGTGGACAAGCATCACCTACTACTCCGCTTGATAAAAAAGCGACAACTGCTCCATATGGCTGCGTTGATAATCCATTTGACCCATGCAATTTGGCAGCAGCAGCAGGTGCTACATATGTGGCAAGAAGTACAGCTTATCATGTACCACATTTGATCAATATGATAGCTGGCGGTATTGAAAATAAAGGTTTTTCCTTGATTGAAGCGATTGTACAATGTCCAACAGCCTTCGGTCGTAAAAATAAAATGGCAGATCCTGCACAAATGATGATGTGGATGCGTGATAATGCCGTTATGAAACCAGCTTTTGATAAATTAGCTGATGATAAAAAAGAAGGCAAATTCCCAATTGGTCTATTACATCAACATCAATTTATTGATTATGACCTTGCTTATGATAAAATTATCGAAATAGCTGGAGGTGTTGAAAAATGATGAAACAACTCCGTTTATCTGGTTCAGGTGGTCAAGGCGTCATCACAGCGGCAATTATCTTTGCTGAAGCTACTGTAAGTGAAGGCAAACAGGCTGTTCAGTCTCAATCTTATGGTCCAGAAGCACGTGGCGGTGCCTCTAAAGCAGAAGTAATTATCTCTGATAATCCTATTTATCATCCAAAAGTTACAAAACCAGATATCGTACTTGCTATGACACAACAAGCAGCTGACAAATATTATGGCGATTTAGACAAAGACAATGGCTTATTAATCGTTGATGAAGACCTTGTACCAAATGCACCAGATTTTCCACATATCATTAAAGTGCCAATCACTAAAATGGCTTCTGAAAAACTCGGCAAATTGTTATTTGCCAATATAGTTGCACTTGGCATCATGGTTAAACTCTCTGGCATTGTTTCGCTTGAAACAGTAAAACAATCTGTGGCACATCGCGTACCACCACATACAGTTGATAAAAATATGCAGGCATTAGAACTCGGTTACAATGCTGTTTAAAATAAAAACTCCCTTTAATAAAAGGGAGTTTTTATTTTAAACAAATTATTTTTAACTATGCTTTTGAGATAGCTTCTTTCATGGATTTTACATAGTCAACTAAATATGGTGTAGCCTCTTTGCCATATTTATCAATAATACGGATAACAGCACTGCCTACAATGACACCATCAGCAATTTTAGCTATATCATATGCTTGCTGTGGTGTTGAGATACCAAAACCTACAGCTACTGGTTTATCTGTATATTTACGAATAGTATCTACTATACTTTGTATATCTGTTTTTATTTCTTTTCTAACACCTGTTACACCTAAAGAGGATACACAATAGATAAAGCCCTGTGCTTCATTAGCTATCATACCTATGCGATTTTCCGAAGTAGGTGCTATCAAAGATATTACTTCTACATCATTTTCATTAGCTTGGGTTAAGATTTCATCTTTTTCTTCAAAAGGTAAATCAGCCACAATAACGCCACTGATATTGCATTGTTTACATCTAGCAAAAAATTTATCTTTGCCATAAACGAATATAGGATTTATATAAGTCATAAATACAAGTGGAATATTTACTTTTCCCTTTAATTTTTCAACCATATCAAAAATATCATTTGTCGTCATATTGCCACTTAAAGCTACTTTACTAGCCGCTTGAATAACTGTCCCTTCTGCCACTGGGTCGGAAAAAGGTATCCCAATTTCTATCAAATCAGCTCCAGCTTCTGCCATCTTTATAATGAATTTTTCTGTAGCTTCTAAATTTGGATAACCTGCCAATACAAAGGGAATAAATGCTTTCTTATTTTTAAATGCTTCTTCTATCTTAATCATTGATTTTCACTCCTCTATATCTCGCCATAGCTGCTACATCTTTATCTCCTCTACCAGATAAGCAAACAATGATGATTTCATCTTTTTTCATTTTCGGTGCAATTTTCATCACTTGTGCTATAGCATGAGCACTTTCAATCGCTGGAATAATTCCTTCTGTTCTTGATAAATATTCAAACGCATCAACTGCTTCATCATCTGTAATCGCTACATATTCAGCTCTACCACTATCATGTAAATAAGCATGTTCTGGCCCAATACCTGGATAATCTAAACCTGCTGAAATAGAATATACAGGAGCAATCTGACCGTATTTATCCTGACAAAAATAGGATTTCATACCATGGAAAATACCTTCTGTGCCTTTAGAAATAGTGGCTGCATGTTCTTCTGTATCAAGACCTTTTCCGGCTGCTTCACAACCAATCAATCTCACTTGTTTATCAGGAATAAAATTATAAAACATACCCATAGCATTGCTACCGCCACCAACGCAAGCCATGACTACATCTGGCAATCTATTCTCCATATCTAATATCTGTTCACGAGCTTCTCTACTGATGATAGACTGAAAATCACGCACAATAGTTGGAAATGGATGTGGTCCCATGACAGAGCCTAAAACATAATGTGTATCATCAATTCTTGAAGTCCATTCGCGTAAAGCTTCATTTACTGCATCTTTTAGTGTTCTAGTTCCTTTAGTAACACTATGTACTTTTGCTCCTAATAATTCCATGCGATAAACATTTAATGCTTGTCGCTTTGTATCTTCTTCGCCCATGAAAATTTCACATTCCATATTCATAAGTGCTGCCACTGTTGCTGTAGCTACGCCATGTTGACCTGCACCTGTTTCTGCAATTACACGAGTTTTTCCCATGCGTTTTGCCAATAAAATCTGCCCTAAAACATTATTGATTTTATGAGAACCTGTATGATTTAAGTCTTCTCGTTTTAAATAAATCTTTGCTCCACCTAAATCTTTTGTCATCTTTTCTGCAAAATATAAAAGTGATGGTCTACCTGTATATTTTCGCTGTAAATCCTCTAATTCTTTGACAAAATCAGGATCATCTTTATATTTTAAATACGCTTCTTCTAATTGATTTACTGCATTCATTAAAGTCTCTGGCATATATTGCCCGCCATATTTACCAAAACGACCTTTTTTATTTATCTTATTCACGCTCATATTTATCCTACCTTTCGCAAAAGTTCACTTATTGTCTTAACTTCATTTTCATCTTTATGATTATCTTTTTCTATACCACTGCTGATATCTACTATATACGGTCTTGTCGTTCTTATCGCTCTAATGATATTTTGCTTATTTATACCACCAGCCAAGATAAATTCACCTGTAAAATCCTTAAGTAAATCCCAATTAAAACTCTTTCCTGTACCACCAACACTATCTTTTACATAAGCATCAAATAAAATCATATCGGCAATACTTTGTTTAGCTCTTTCTATATCAACAATATCTTTTACTTTTATTGCTTGCCAAATCGGTAAATCAAGTTTATTTTTCAATACTTTGATAAATTCATTGTCCTCATCACCATGCAATTGAATGATATCTAAAGGAACTTTCTGAGCTATCTCTTCAATTTGTGTTAGCGGAGCATTGACAAAGACACCGACTTTTTTAATTTTTTCATCTAAATTTTTAGCTAAATCACTCGCTGTTTGCATACTTACTTGTCGTTTACTTTCAGCAAATATAAAGCCTACATAATCTGGAGTATATCTATTTATGATAGCTATATCTTCTATAGTTTTCATGCCACAAAATTTTACTTTAGGGCTTATCTTCTTTCCATATAATTCATTAAGTGCTAAGACTTTATCTTTAGCCCTCATAAAAGTTTCACCGATAAGCACTGCTTGCACTTGATGAACTCTTAATTTTTCTATATCATCTTTAGTTTTTATGCCACTTTCAGAAACGAAAATCACATTTTTAGGCACTAAAGACCTTAATTTTAAACTATTTTCTACATCTACAGTGAAATCTTTTAAATTGCGATTATTCACACCGATAATTCTCGCTTGTATCTTCAAGGCTCTTTTTATCTCATTTTCATCATGAGCTTCCACTAAACAGGATAGCCCTAATTTTTCAGCTAAGGTAAAAAATCTTCTAAGTGTTTCATCATCTAAAATCGCACAAATCAATAAAATCGCTGAAGCTCCCAAGATTTTTGCTTTATAAATCTGATATTCATCGATGATAAAATCCTTACACAATACAGGAATACTGACATTTTGAGCTATTTCTTGTAAATATTTATCTTCACCTAAAAAATAATTTGGCTCTGTGAGTACAGAAATCGCACTCGCTCCTGCTAATTCATATTCTTTAGCGATAGTTAAATAAGGAAAATCTTGAGCAATAATACCTTTTGATGGTGATGCTTTTTTCACTTCACAGATAAAATTTATATCTTGCTTTATCAATGCTTTTTCCAAAGGAAAATCTCTATTTCGGGGCAAAGCTTCTGCTTCTTGTTTTAGCATAGCCAATGATTTTATCTGTTTTTGTTTAGCTATATTGATTTTTCGTTTCTCCACAATTTCATCTAAAATCATTTAACATACCTCATTTGAATATTTGATAAATCGTTCCATCTGATATTTAGCTTTGCCTGTATCTATCGTATCTTTGGCTATATTGATGCCATCTTGTATAGATAATCCATCTTTTGCTAAATAAATACTCATACCAGCATTTAATAATACTGCATTGCGTTTTGCCCCCAAAGTTCCTGCTAAAATATCCCTTGTGATTTGAGCATTTTCATTTTTATCTCCGCCAACTAATTCATCTGAATTTGCATATTCCATGCCATAATCTCTAGGGTCTAAAGTATATGTCTTTAATTTTTTATCTTTGATTTCACATACTAAAGTTTTATTACAAGCTGTTATTTCATCTAAACCATCATAACCATAGACAACAGCACCTCTTTTTACACCGAGATTAGATAATACTTTCGCTAATGGCTCTACTAATTCTTCTTGATAAACGCCCATCAATTGTCGATTAGCATTTGCAGGATTAGCAAGTGGCCCTAAGATGTTGAATACTGTTCTAATTCCTAGTTCACGTCTAACAGGACTGGCATATTTCATAGAACTATGATACTTCGGAGCGAACATAAAACACATGCCTATTTCATCTAGCATCTTTTCATTCTGCTTAGCATCTAATTCTAATTTAGTACCTAAAGCTTCTAAACAATCAGCTGCACCGCATTTACTAGATACACTGCGATTGCCATGTTTAGCTACTTTTATACCACTAGCTGAAATTACAAATCCTGCTGTAGTTGAAATATTAAATGTATTTGCTTCATCTCCACCTGTGCCGACTATTTCAAATAAATCATCTTTATAATCTATGCTTTGAGCTTTTTCTCTCATGACTTGAGCAAAAGCTGTTATTTCGTCTATCGTTTCGCCCTTTAATCGCAAAGCAGTCAAAAAACTAGCAATTTGAATATTGCTCGCTGTTCCACTCATGATTTCTTGCATAGAAACTATAGCTTGCTCTGTTGTTAAATCTTGTTTATTGCTTAATTGATATATTGCTTGTCTAATCATTTTGATTACCTCTTATATCCAGAAAATTTTGAATTAATTTCTTGCCGTTATCACTTAAAATCGATTCAGGATGAAATTGCAATCCATAAATAGGATATCTTCTATGCTCTATTGCCATAATTTCACCATCATCAGTAGTTGATATTATCTTTAAATCTTCGCCTAAAGTTTCTCTTCTAATCGCTAAAGAATGGTATCTTGCTCCCATAAATTCTTTATCTATACCCTTAAACAAAGGCGAATTTTCTATTATCTTTAATTTAAAAGCTTTGCCATGAACTACTTCTTTAGCATAACTTACAACACTATCAAAAACTTCAGCTATGACTTGATGACCTAAACAAATCCCTAAAATCGGTATCTCACCTTGAAAAGCTTTCACGATTTCACTGCAAATTCCAGCTTCACTGGGTTTTCCTGGCCCTGGAGATAGCACAATATGACTTGGATTTAGTTTTTTTATCTGCTCTATATTTAATTCATCATTGCGAATGACTTTTATCTTAGGATTTATTGAACCGATTAATTGATATAAGTTATACACAAAGCTATCATAATTATCTACTAACAAAATCATATGTTTCCACCTCCTGTGCTTTTGTGATCGCATCTATCATTGATTGGGCTTTATTTATCGTTTCTTGGTATTCATTTTCAGGTATGCTATCTTTGACTATTCCGCCACCTGAACGAACAAATACTTTACCTTGTTTTGCCACTGCCATTCTTATACCTATACACATATCCATATTGCCTGCAAAATCGATATATCCCACAGCACCACCATAAATACCTCTTGGGCTTTTCTCTAATTCATGAATGATTTCCATAGCTCGTATTTTTGGCGCACCAGATAATGTTCCTGCTGGCAAAGTAGCTACGATAGCATCTAAAGCATCACAATCATCTTTGATTTTTCCTTTTACAGTAGTTGTTATATGCATCACATGAGAGAAAAACTCTACTTTATGCATATTTTCCACTGTTACTGAATTGAACTTACTGATTTTACCGATATCATTTCTGCCCAAATCCACTAACATATTATGTTCTGCCAATTCTTTTTCATCACTTAACAATCTTGTTTTTAATAAATCATCTTCTTGTTCATCTTTACCTCTTGGCATCGTGCCAGCTATTGGAAAAGTTTTTAATTCTTTATCCTCTAATTTTATCAATGTTTCTGGTGAAGCCCCTGTCAACTCTATTTGCTTAGAAGTCAAATAAAACATATATGGGGAAGGGTTTATCGTTCTTAATATACGATAAGCATTTAATAGACTTCCTGAAAAATCTGCTTCTATACGATTAGAAATGACAGCCTGAAAAATATCGCCTTCTTTGATATAATGCTGTGTCTTTTTCACTACATCTATATATTCATCTTTAGTAAACTCTCGTTTAAAATCAGATAATAGTTTCCCTGAAGGTATTTCTTTTTCTTTGCCATAGATAATAAGTTTTGCTAATTTTTCTAAATCCTCAATGGCTTTAGCATAATTATCTTTTAAGTCATCAGTTTTTATATTCACAATTAAAATTATCTTTTTCGTATAATGGTCAAAAGCTATTACCTTATCAAATAACATCAAATCTACATCATTGAAAGAAACTTCGTCTTTATTTACTGTTTCATCTACAAAGTCCAATTTACTTTCTTGATAACGCAGATATTCATAAGCAAAATATCCGACCAATCCACCAGTAAACGACGGTAAATATTCAAATTTAGGGCTTTTATATGCTTTTAAAATCTCTCTAATCTCTGTATTTGGATTATCTGTTTTAAATTCTTGTATTTCATCACTACTAGCTTTTTTTATCTTCAATAAATGATTTTTACAACTAATCTCTAAAGAAGGATTAAAACCTAAAAAAGAATATCTGCCCCAATGATGTGTATTCTCCACACTTTCAAATAAATACACATTATCACTGATATTTTTCAAGATTTTCAATACTTTAATCGGTGTTGTAAGGTCAGCAAATATCTCTTTACTCACTGGCACTATTTTATATTCTGTTTTTATTGCTTCTAATTCTGCCAGAGTCGGTTTGTACATATTTTAATCCTCCTTTATAAATCTATTTGTAAGCAAATAAAAATACCCGTCCTTGAAAATAACATCAAGGACGGGTATCTATATTTCTATATAATTAAATCACTAAAATTATATATTATACTCTACTCGCGGTACCACCTTGTTTGAGCAAATGCTCCTCTTTGCAGGATACTAACATATCCCTCACAGTTAACGCTTGTGTCGCGTTGCAGAATACTAAGATTATCCCTAATCTGTTGACTGCACCCTCAATGGTCCATTTAATATGCTGCGTACTATAGGCTCTCAGCTCTCCTACTCTCTGTAAGTGCATTTCATATTTTTATCTCCACCTCATAGGTTTCATTAAGGCAAGTATTAAATTTTTGAATTGATTTGCTCATATTATTACACATCAATTATTTTTTGTCAATATCAAATTGTAAACTTTACACTATAAAATAAAAGCGATAACCACCGATATTGTTTTATGGTATAATAATTATACAAATTTTCACCCTGGAGTAAATTAATTATGAATGATGATAAATGGCAACGAACCGTTGCTAAACGAAGAAGACAACGTCGCATACAAAATTTATTTGCTTGTTTTGTAGTTTTATTAGTATTATTAATTTTATCGATTATAGGAGGTTATTACTATTACCAGCGCACTAATTCTCCTGAATATGCTTTAGAAGAATTGCAAACAGCCTTTGAACATCGTGATATTGATACTATTCATAAATACGTAGATTTAAAAACTTTATTACCACCAAATTATAAGATTTTAACTAATGATATATTTATCAATGACAAAATCTATACGGAAAAAGAACATAGTATTTATCAAACTTTCTATGCCCTCATTGAACCCATCATTATTGATGGTACAATTCAAAGCATTGATAAATATATTCAAACTGGAAATTGGCAACGATTCAATTATGATTCTATGCTTAAAGGTCGTCAATTAGGTATCGATTATACAGAATTAATCAATCGCTCTTTATTGTTCAATATAAGTTTCAAAGAAATAAAATCCATAGAAACTATTGATGATAATTCAGTTATGGCAACGATTTTAGTTGCAGATAAATATACAGATACTAATTTTGATTTAAAATTAAAATTAGTCAAAAATGAAGAAGGCATTTGGCAAGTCAGCGAAGTTACGAATTATCAAGATTATCTAACTATGATATCTAATCTTTATCGCCAAGATATAAATACGTATTTGACTAATACTAAAGCTGATTTAGATAGAAATAATGCTCAATTCAAGCAATTACAAAGCGAATTTATAGTTTTAGCTGAAAACTTCAAAACTAATCCTTCATCAAGCCAAAGAGCATTGTTAAAATCTTTTATTGATAATAAAATAGTGCCAACATATCAAGATTGGTATAACTATCTACAAAGTTATCAAATACCTACAGGCGCTCGCCATTTACATGAATTGCGCATGGAAAGTACGACATATACTATTCAAGCATGGAAAGCTTATGCTATCGGTATTCAAGATAATAAACCAAAAGATTTAGCTAAGGCTGAACGACTACATCGAAAAGCTATGGAAACAGAGCAGAAAGTTACTGATACGATTAATAATATGCCTGCTTTATTTATGCCTACAGTTGATTAATTTTATACTTCGCATAAGCGAAGTGATTTTTTTTGGAAAAATTGTATATAAAAAAGGAGTACAACAATTTGTACTCCTTTTGTTTTTATCTTTGTCAAAATTATTTAGACATAGCTTCTAATAATACTTTGTTTTCTTCTTGAGTCAAAGGATATTTAGAAACACCATTTTCTATAGGTTTTACATATGTGCAAGAATCTTGACGTCCAAAAATAGAAGAGAATATTACACCATTATTTTGATTATCAAGTAGAGCTACAGCGTAACTCAAATCGCCACCCATATCAGCAAAAGCACAAAAACGATGTACAGCTACTTTTTGAATAGATTTAGAAAATAACGCTTTCATCTCTGCATAATCTGCATCAATTTTATTATTTTTTACTACAAGTTCATTCATTTGAGCAATATTATCAGCGATGATATCTCCTAGATTTTCACCTGTTGCACCATTTACCAATGAATTATAACGTTTTTTAGCTTTGCTTAATTTTACAAGCATCACTATTGATAAAATTATTAATAAAACTAATAAGACTACGATTACAGTTAAAATAATTGCTAAATTATCTTGAAATATCTGATTTAGCATTGAAAAATCCATAAATATTCCCTCCTAAATTCTGTTAAAAAAGAATTGATTATTCAATAAAGACTATCCTTTTTAACGTGCAACATTATAGCATTCATGTTTTTATTTGTAAAATCAAAACAGCATTTACTAAATGTTAAAATCCTTAATAATTCTCGATTTGTTCATCTGAGGACTTTCTTGTTTTTCCATCAATAATTCAACTAATCTAGCTAAATCATCATCATTATAAAATTCAATTTCTATGCGAGATTTCTTTTTACCTTGCTTTATATTTACATTCGTTCCTAATATTTGTTTTAAGCGCTCTTGCACATCATTTAAATACATCTTAGCTTCTTTTACTTGTTCAATCTGCTCGATGACATTATCCCCTGCTAAGACTTTTTTGACTAATGCTTCAGCTTTTCTAGCAGATAATTCTCTTTCAATTATCAAATTAGCTAATTTTACTTGAAGCTTTTCATCTTCTATCGCTAAAAGCGGTTTTGCCTGCCCCATATTGAGTTTATTATCTTGTAATAAGCACTGTACTTCTTTTGCTAAATTCAATAAGCGTACAAAATTCGCTATATGCGAACGACTTTTTCCCACTTTTTGCGCTACTTCTTCTTGTTTTAAATTAAATTTATGTAATAACAACTGATATGCATTTGCTTCTTCAATAACATTTAAATTACTACGTTGGAGATTTTCAATTAAAGCTATTTGTGCTACCTTATCATCATCATAATCTTTTAAGATAATTGGCACTTTATCTAATCCTGCCATTTTAGCTGCACGAAGACGTCTTTCTCCTGCAATCAATTCAAATTCATCATTATCATTTATACGCACAATTAGAGGCTCAATTATACCATATTCTTTTATCGATTTTGCTAGTTGAGCTAATTGCTCCATATCAAACTCCTTTCTCGGTTGAAATGGGTTTGGTAAAATTTCATCAATATTTAAAAATTCCATGTATTTCTCCTTTAAAATATTATAATAATTATTTTAACTTATTACTTTTATAAATTCATTATAATTTAAAACTATAATCAATCATAAAAAATTAATTTAACTAATAACAGTATAATTATACTAAAATTTATGATAAAATTCTTTTCTAGATATAATTATAAACACAAAACATTAAGGGAGATTTTACCATGCCTAAATATAATGCTGCTTTAATGTCCATTGACCCTAGTGAAACTAGACGTTATGCTGGACTCAATAAAGCTCCTAATTTCAATAAAAAAACTATTTTAGAAGCATGTCGTGAAGTCTTATATATTTCCGAACCTAAAGGAATTTGGGAAGTATATGACTATGACTCTAAAAATGGCATTGTACTTGCAGATAAGCCCTTTAAATTAGAAGGGAAAAAAGTAACTAAACATCTTTGTCGAGCTACAAAAGTTGCCATCATCGCTGTTACAATCGGCGAAACTGTTGAAGAAGAAATCTCCCGTCGTTTCAAAGATGGAGAATACACGCTAGCTGTTTTGATGGACGCTGCTGCAACTACAGCTGTTGAACATGTTGCTGATGGTATCGAACAAGCCATTGACCAAAAATTCAATATGCAAGGATTAGTTCGTCGTTGGCGATTTAGCCCAGGATATGGAGATTGGCCTATACAAGCACAACCTGAAATGCTCCGTTTAGCTAAAGCTCATGAAATAGGTATTAGCCTAACTTCATCATTAATGCTTACACCGCGAAAATCCGTTACTGCAATCATTGGACTTATACCTAAAACACAAGATGTCGAACCTGAAAAACAATCTTGTAAATATTGTCCAAACCCTAATTGCAATTTCCGCATAAAACCATTTGACCCTGAATTATTAAATAAAAATTCATGACGATAAACAAATACATTTTATCTTTTTTGCTCAATAAAAATTTCTAGGAGGTATCTTCTATGATACATATATTTGATGGTGCTACTGGCACTATGTTACAAAAATCTGTATTAAAACCAGGAATGTGCCCTGAATTATTAAATATCGAAGCTCCAGAAGCTATCCAAAATGTTCATCGTGCTTATGTAGAAGCAGGCTCAAATATTGTTGAAACAAATACATTTGGTGCATCTCGTATCAAATTAAATGAATATAACTTAGGCGATAAAGTAGAAGCAATAAATATTGCTGCTGTAAAAAATGCCAAAATCGCCACTGCTGGCAAAGCAAAAGTAGCTGGTTCTATGGGCCCTACTGGTGCTTTTATTGAGCCTTTAGGCGAATTGACTTTCGATGAAGTTTATGAAAATTATTATGAACAAGCTAAAATTTTAGCTGACGCAGGTGTTGATTATATCCTCATCGAAACTTGTATCGAAATCCAAGAAATGCGTGCTGCTCTTCTCGCTGCTAAAGATGCTTGCAATTTACCCGTAATCTGTCAATTATCTTTCAGCGAAGATGGCAGAACTGTAACAGGCACAGACCCACAATCAGCTGCCATCATCTTAGAAGCTATGGGCGCAGATATCATCGGTGCCAACTGCTCTTTAGGCCCTGAACAATTAGTTCCTATCATAAAAGAACTAGCCAATAATTGTTCTTGTCCTATCAGTGTACAAGCAAATGCAGGTATGCCACATTTAGAAAATGGTCAGACCATTTTCCCACTCACTCCAGAAGATATGGCTAAATGGGCACCAAAACTTGTAGAAGCTGGTGCAACTTATATCGGTGGTTGCTGTGGCACAACTCCTGCTCATATCAAAGCGATCAAAGAAGCTTTAGCTGACGTTTCCGAACCTATCCGCAAAGCACCAAATCCTAATCTTGCCCTTGCTAGCCGTTCTAAAACTGTATTTATTGGCAAAGATTTACCTACACGATTAATCGGTGAATGCATCAATCCTACTGGTCGTAAAAAATTAGCCGAAGAAATAAAAAATGGTTCATTTATCTCTGTAAAACGTGAAGCTATCGAACAGACTCAAGCTGGTGCTCAAATCCTTGATGTAAATATGGGTGTTGCTGGAATTGACCAAGCAAAAGCTATGCACAAAGCTATCACTGAAATTTCTCAACTTGTAAATACACCACTTGCCATTGATACAAGCGATGTCAAAGCATTAGAAGCAGGGTTAAAAGCATATCCTGGTAGAGCACTCATCAATTCTGTAAGTGCAGAGCCTGATAGATTAAAATATTTTATACCATTAGCTAAAAGATATGGTGCCGCAATCTTATGCTTGCCATTATCTGATGAAGGCATTCCTAAAACAGCTAAAGAACGTCTTGCACTAGCTCAAAAAATAATCGCTGAAGCTAAAGCTCATGGCTTAAAAGATAACGACTTTTTACTTGATGCGCTTGTAATGACTATAGCTGCCGATAAAAATGCTTGTAATGAAGTATTAAACACTTTAAAACTTTATCGCGAACATATTGGTGCTCCTTCCACTATGGGGCTTAGCAATATATCCTTTGGTCTTCCAAATCGTCCACTTATCAATAGCACATTCTTCACTATGTGTTTAGCAATGGGATTAGATGCTCCAATCATGAACCCTTATGATGATTCTATGCAAAATGCCTTGAGTGCTTCTAATGCTCTTTTAGCTAAAGACCCTAATGGTCGCGATTATAGTCTTAATCATTCCGGTCAAAATATCCCTGTAGCTAAAGCTAAAAATGCAGTATCTAGCGGTGATATCATTGAAGATATCAAATCTGCTATAATCAGTGGGGAAAAAGAATCCATTGCTCAAATGGTAGAACAAGCTTTAAATGAAGGACATAAACCAAATGAAATTACAGATAAAGCTTTAAGTGCAGCAATGAATGTCGTTGGCAAAGATTTCGGTGCGAAAAAAATCTTTTTACCACAAGTTATGTTATCCGCTGAAACAATGCGTGAAGCTTTCATCAAAATCAAAGAACGTATTCCAGCTGATAGCGTAAGTAATAAAGGTACTATCGTCATTGCCACTGTAAAAGGTGATATCCATGATTTAGGTAAAAATATCGTATCTGCACTTTTAGAAAATAACGGTTTTAAAGTTATCGATTTAGGTAAAGATATTGATAAAGAAGAAATCATTAAAGCAGCTATAGATAATAAAGCCGATATGATCGGTTTATGCTCCTTGATGACAACTACTATTACACAGATAGATGAAGTCATTGCTGAATTAAATAAAAGCGATTACTCCACAAAAGTCATGATTGGTGGTGCTGTAGTAACTCAAGAATATGCTGATAATGTCGGTGCTGATGCTTATGCTCCTGATGGTGTTGAAGCTGTAGAAATTGCTAAAAAACTTATTAATAAATAAAATTGAGGATAAATTTATGCAATATAAATATCATAATATTATTTTTGATTTAGATGGTACATTGATTAATTCTGGACCTGGTATTATTCATGCCGTACAATATGCTTTAAAAAAATATGGCATAAACGAAACAGATATGACAGTTTTAAAAAGTTTCGTAGGTCCGCCATTAAATCAGCAATTTATCAATTGCTATAATTTTAGTCATGAACAAAGTCTTGAAGCTGTAAAATATTTTCGAGAATATTATACAGATAAAGGTATTTTAGAAAATGAAGTATATGAGCAAATACCTGCATTATTAAAGACTTTAGCTGAAAATGGTTTAAAATTGTTGATTGCTTCTTCTAAACCTGAAAAGTTTGTAAAAAATATTTTAAGTCAACATGATTTACTAAAATATTTTGCTTTTGCTGGCGGTAGTTTGCTTGATGGCAGTCGTATAAATAAAGATGATGTATTAGCTTATGTTTTAAAACAAATGCAAATTATAGATTTAAATGATTGCATAATGGTAGGCGACCGTAAATACGATGTCATTGGCGCGAAGAAATTTAATTTAAAATGTGTTGGTGTAACGTATGGATATGGCAGTCTTGAAGAATTAAAAGATATTAATGCCGATTTTATTATTGATAAACCTTTAGAATTATTGAGTATTATCAAATAAAAATTGCAGAGCGTAAGCTCTGCAATTTTTTTATTTTTCTTGTACAAATACAAAATTTTCTTTTATAAATTCCACAAATTTACGTGAAGCCAGTGACATTGTATCCCAATTTTGCCATGCCAAAGCTACATTGCGTTCAGGGTGTTCTTTTATTGGTCGAATAGCTAAGCCATCTTCAAATCCATTTAAAACTAAACTATACATGGCAGATATCCCTAAACCTTGTTTTACCATAGCTAAAATTGAATAATCATCATAAACTTTATATTCAATCTGTGGCTCTAATTTATAATCAGCAAAAGCATGCATAATCACACTATGGCGACCTTCATCTAATAAAATAAAAGATTCTTTGGCTAATTGGTCTAAAGATATAATCGGTAAATTAGCTAATTTATGATGTTTAGGCAATACTGCCATCATTTCATCTCTATATAAAAATTCCATATTGATACCTGAAACTACATCACTATTTACAAAACCAAAATCAATCTCTCCATGCAAAATCCATTTTTTTATGCTTGTATATTCACCTTGTTTTAAAACAAAATTGACTGTAGGATATAATGATTTAAAACTCTTCATCAATTGCGGTAAAATATTTCTGCTTACACTAGTAAAAGTGCCAATACGTATAACGCTATGCTCTAAACCCTTCATCTCCTGTTGCTTTTGTTTCAATGAAAGTTCAGCATGAAAAATTGCCTGTATATACGGATAAAAAGATTTACCATCATCTGTTAATGTTATGCCCTCTTTTTTTCTATCAATCAAGATGGTTCCTAATTCTTGTTCTAACGCCTTTATACTTTGACTAATCGCACTTTGCGAATAGCCCACTTCTTTTGCTACCTTTGTAAAATTTCCATTTTCTATGACTTTACAAAAAATCCCATAACGCGAAACCATATGCATTCGCTCTCCCATTAGTTTTACTTATGTAGTTATTATAAATATTCGTTTTCCTAATGTAAATATAACTGCTATAATATTTATACAAAATACATATTTAAAAATAAAATAAAAAATGGAGGAAATCGCTATGAACGAATTAGATATTGCTGACGATGTTTATCCAGTAGACAATATCTCTGTAAAAAAACAAGCTTTTAAAGATGGTATACGTGATGGTTTTCCTATTGCTCTTGGTTATTTAGCAGTTTCCTTCTCTTTGGGAATCACTGCTAAAAATGCAGGACTGACAGCATTTCAAGGTTTTTTAACAAGCTTTCTTGTAAATGCTTCCGCTGGTGAATATGCTGGCTTTACTTCTATAGCTACAATGGCAACATATATAGAAGTATTTCTCGTTATCCTAATCGCTAATTCTCGTTACTTGATTATGAGTTGCGCTTTAAGTCAAAAATTATCGCCAGATATTCCATGGTATCAACGCATTTTAATCGGCTTTGATATCACAGATGAATTATTTGCCATTTCTATCGCTAGACCTAATTATCTAAATCCTTTCTATTACTTTGGTGCTATGTTCATCACTATGCCATGTTGGGCTGGTGGTACAGCTCTTGGAATTGTTGTAGGTAATTTATTGCCAATTCAATTGATAAGTGCTTTTAGTGTAGCATTATACGGCATGTTTTTAGCCGTTATTATTCCACCTGCACGAAAAAATAAAGTAATCGGTGTATTTGTTATCATCAGCTTTATTGCTAGCTACTTATCCACTTACCTTCCTTATATATCTGAATTATCAAGTGCTACACGTATCATTATTTTAACTATAGTATTATCTTTGATTGCTAGCATCTTATATCCAGTAAAAACAAAGGATGGTGAAGAAAATGTCTGAGGTATATATATACATTTTAGTCATGGCTTTAACTAGTTTTGCTATTCGTGTTTTGCCACTAACTTTAATTCAAACAGAAATAAAAAATCCACTGATAAAATCTTTTCTTTACTATGTTCCTTATATCACATTAGCAGTTATGACTTTTCCTGCAATTATACAGGTAACACAAACACCACTTTCTGGAGCTATTGCTCTTGTCATTGGTATTGTACTTTCTTGGTTTGGTGCTAATTTATTCCAAGTAGCCTCATCTTGTTGTTTATCTGTATTCGTTGTAGAACTTTTACTTTTATAAATAAAAATTCCTAGATAATATATTATCTAGGAATTTTTTTATTATAGAGAAATCACTTCTGCTAAATGTCTTAAATCTTCTGGGTATTCTTTTTTATTAGTGATTGCATCACGTAAATCAATGCAAACAATATTTCCACGTTGCATACCAAAAACAATATTATGAAGTCCAGAAATAGCTGCAAGTGTTGCTTGTTCACCTAATACACTTGCAAATACACGGTCATTAGCTGTTGGTGAACCACCACGTTGAACTAAACCTAAAACAGTCAAGCGTGTAGAAATTCCTGTTCTAGCTTCTAATTCTTTTACTAATTCTTGCATATTACCAGTACCTTCAGAAGCCAAAATTACTAAATAAGATTTACCACCATCATGTAATGTTTTTACTTTATTGATGATTTTTTCTTTATCATACTCTTCTTCTGGTACTATAACCATATTTCCGCCACCAGCAACGGCTGAATATGTAGCAAGCCAACCGCATTTATTGCCCATTACTTCAATAATAAATGTGCGACGATGTGCTTTTGCAGTATCACGAATTTCATTGATTGCCTGTAAAATAGTATTTACAGCTGTATCTGTACCAATAGCATAATCTGTTCCCCAGATATCATTTTCAATAGTAGCTGGAATACCAATTACAGAAAATCCTGTTTCACGTTCAAATTCTTCTGCACCGCGTAAACTACCATCACCACCGATGACAATCAAAGCATCAATATTATGTTTTTTTAGATTTTCATAAGCTAATTGACGACCTTCTTTTGTACGGAAACGCTTACAAAAACTTGTACCCAAGAAAGTACCACCACGCTGAATAATATCAGCTACAGATATAGAAGTTAATTCTTCCATATTATCATCAACTAAGCCTCTATATCCATCATAAACGCCCCATATACGCACGTTATTATTAATCGCAGTTCTCACTACAGCTCTAATAGCCGCATTCATTCCTGGTGCATCTGTACCACTTGTCAATACAGCAATATTTTCTACTGACATAAAAAAACCTCCTCAAAATTTAAAAGCATTTATATATTTTATTCGCTAAATAATAACTAATATCCTTGTAAAAATCCCTAAAAAAACAAAATCTCCAAATATTATTGCTTAGCTTGACAACTCATACTTTAAAATGATAAATTTTAGTTAACAATCTGTGTAACTGACGGAAGTGGAATTAACCACATGAAGCACAGATCTATATAGCCGACCGTCTGGGCAACAAAATCTAATAGTATTATATTTATTTTACAGGAGGAATATCGTAAATGAATTCTATGGAATTAAAATACGGATGTAACCCTAATCAAAAACCTGCTCGCGTTTTTATGAAAGATGGACAAGATTTACCATTCACAGTTTTAAATGGACGTCCAGGTTATATTAATCTTTTAGATGCCTTTAACAGTTGGCAATTGGTTCGTGAATTAAGAGAAGCTACAGGTCTTCCAGCTGCTGCATCTTTTAAACATGTAAGCCCTGCTGGTGCAGCTGTTGCTGTTCCTTTATCTGAAACATTGAAAAAAATGTATTTCGTTGAAGGTATTGAACTCACACCTATGGCTACAGCATATATTCGCGCTCGTGGTGCTGACCGCATGTCTTCTTATGGAGATTTTGCTGCACTTTCCGATGAATGTGATGCTGCTACAGCTCGTTTCTTAGCTCGTGAAGTATCTGATGGTGTTATTGCTCCATCTTACAGCGCTGAAGCTTTAGAAATTTTAAAAACAAAACGTAAAGGTAACTATCTTGTAATTCAGATGAACCCTGATTACAAAGCACCTGAACTTGAAACAAAAGAAGTTTTTGGCGTTACTTTTGAACAAAAACGCAATGATATTAAAATCACTGAAGAATTATTCAATAACATTCCTACAAAAAATAAAAATATCACAGATGAAGCAAAACGTGATTTACTTATCGCTTTAATCACATTAAAATACACTCAATCCAATTCCGTATGCTATGCTAAAGATGGACAGGCTATCGGTATCGGTGCTGGTCAGCAATCCCGTGTACATTGTACTCGTCTTGCTGGTAATAAAGCAGATATCTGGCATTTACGTCAAGCACCTCAAGTATTAAACTTACCATTCAAACCAGATGTTCGCCGTCCAGACCGCGATAATGCAATTGATGTATATATCTCTGATGAATATATGGATTTACTCGGTGGCGACGATTGGAAACGCGTATTCACTGAAAAACCACCAGTATTCACTAAAGAAGAAAAAGATGCTTGGCTCGCTCAAGTAAAAGGCGTAGCTCTTGGCTCTGATGCATTCTTCCCATTCGGCGATAATATTGAACGTGCTCATAAATCTGGTGTAGAATTCGTTGCTCAAAGCGGTGGTTCTATCCGTGATGATAATGTTATTGAAACTTGTGATAAATACAATATGGCAATGGCATTCGTTGGAATTCGTTTATTCCATCATTAATTTCTATAAATAGAATTGTAATGAATATTAATCTTTTTTATTCAATATGTATTTTAATTTTAATAAGTATTTTTTGTATATTTTTTCTTAAATTATATAAAAAAACAAACTCATTAAAAATATATTTGATTTTACTTACACTTATTAGTCTAAATTTATATTATTCTAGTCATTCACCAATTACACCTTATCCAGATACATTATCAATAAAAGAAACTATTCACATGACTGATAAAGAAATTGTTTATACTATTGTTAAACAAGAACTATCTTATCATAAAAATAAAAGTCTTTTTGCTAATGGTAAAATCTTTGATTATAAAGATATCTCTGTATATAGTGTACCTAATGAACCAACTATATATTCTGTAGTATTTTCTATTCAGTCAGGTGATGACGATTTTTGGTTGCCTGGTAATGGGACTAAACAAGAAAATAATTGGATTATTAATAAATCAAATTATATGCAACTTATTAAAGAAAAAGATTATTATCGTCTTATTTCTATAGGGACAGGATTATAAAAATGGCACTAACTATGTTAGTGCCATTTTTTTATTTATAATACTTATCTTTATATAAATCTACATTCATTTTATACATATCTGCTCGATAAGATGCTAATGAATATTCAAATGGAATATCATTTTGATTATATGCAACCGTTGTTATATATAATAATGGAGCATTTTCCATAATACCCAATAAATCAGATAAATAAGGATCAGCAACTGTTGCATGAATTTGACGATTAATATGAGCAATCTCTATATTGTATTTTGTTTTTAAAGTATCGTATAAAGAATTTTGCTCTAAATCTTCATCAATTAAACCCTTACATAATTTCACAGGTATAAAAGTTTTAACATAAACTATAGGTTTATCATCGGCATAGCGCAAACGTTCAAGACAAATAACTTTATCTTTTTCTGTTAGCTTCAATTTTTCCATAACTTCAGCAAATACATCTATTTCTGATATAGATAAAAGCTTCGTTTTAGGCTTTAATCCATAATATTGCATCTCTTGATTATATGTTTGGATCTTTTGAATGAAATCCCCAGCAATTTTAGGGCGAGTAACAAATGTCCCTTTTGATTTAATTCTATTTAAATAACCTTCATGTACTAATTCTAAAAACGCTTGTCTAACTGTCGGTCTTGAAACATTTAAATATGCGCATAATTCTTCTTCTGGTGGAACTAATTCACCATCTTTTAAGCTATTATCTTCAATATGCTTTATCATAAAAGTTTTTATTTGATAATATAGCGGAATAGGAACTGTTCTATCTATTTTTAATTGTTCATATATCGAATTCATTTATAATCTCCTTTCAAAAAAATTATAAAATATTAACTATCTTTTATCAATAAGTTATTATATATTGACTTAATTTTGTTTCTTTGTTATTATGTAATTACATAATAACAAAGAAAAGAGCGATAACTATGAATAAATTTAGTAAATACTTTGATCACACATGTTTAAAACCTTATGCTACTAGAGAAGATATAGCTAAACTTTGCGAAGAAGCTAAAAAATATGATTTTATGATGGTAGCTATCAATTCTACACAGACAAAATTATGCAAAGAACTTTTAAAAGGAACTGATATTCATGTAGGTGCTGCTATTAGTTTTCCTTTAGGGCAAACTACAATAGAAACTAAAGTCTTTGAAACTAAAGATGCTATTGCAAATGGTGCAGATGAAATTGATTATGTAATTAATATTACAGAATTAAAAGAAAAAAATTATGATTATATCAAAGAAGAAATGACTCAAATAGTAGATGTTTGCAGAAAACATAATGTAATTTCTAAAGTTATTTTTGAAAATTGCTATCTTACTAATGAAGAAAAAATTAAATTATGCGAGATAGCACTTGAAGTAAAACCAGACTTCATCAAAACTTCTACAGGCTTTGGTACAGGTGGTGCTACAGTTGAAGATGTAAAACTCATGAAAAGCATTGTCAAAGACACAGTAAAAGTAAAAGCCGCTGGTGGAATTCGCGATTTAGATACTTGCTTAAAAATGATTGAAGCTGGCGCTGAAAGAATTGGCACATCTTCTGCCATAAAAATCACAGAAGCATATAACAAAATCCATAATAAATAATAAAAAAGCAATAGTTTATTAATCAATCTAATACTCTAGATAAAGATTACAAACTATTGCTTTTTTTATTTAAATTATCGGGTTTCTCTCTGGTGTACCTGCTTTACGAGGATATACTTTAGGGGTTGCTTTTTCTTTTTTAATATAGACAACAGCTCTTTTATCTTCTAATTCAGGGAGTTTTACAGGCATAGATTTAACTAATTTCCCACCTAATACAGAAAATGCTTTTTGCGCTTCTTGTATTTCTTCTTCATATTGACGACCTTTTAAAGCGATAAAAGTACCACCTTGTTTTACAAAAGGCAAACAATATTCACAAATGATAGGTAATCTAGCTACTGCTCTTGCTGTTGCTAAATCAAATTTTTCACGATATTTTTTATTTCTTGCTGCTTCTTCACTGCGTGCATGTATTACTTCTACATCTTTTAAACCCAATTCATCAACTACAAGTTGTAAAAATTTCACACGTTTATTTAAAGAATCAAGCAATGTCAATTTTAATTCTGGGTAAAATATCTTTAATGGAAGTCCTGGAAAGCCTGCTCCTGTCCCAACATCAATAAGACTTACCTGTCCTGTAAATAATTCTTTTTGATAGCAACTAAGTGAATCTACGATATGTTTTATAGCTACTTCTCTAGGCTCTGTAATTGCTGTTAAATTGATTTTTTCATTCCATTCGACTAGTAACTCATAATATTTATTAAAAGCGCTTATTTGGTCGCTAGTAAGCTCTAAATCATATTCTTTAGCTACTTCACTTAAGTCATTTACAAAGCTCATGCATTTTCCTCCTGTCGACGATATTGTTCTAGATAAACAAGTAATACAGAAATATCTGCTGGAGATACGCCAGAAATACGACTTGCTTGACCTATGGAAATTGGTCTTATCGCATTTAATTTTTCTCTAGCTTCATCGCGAAGACTAGATACATCATCATAATTTATATCTTCTGGCAGTAATTTTTCTTCAAGTTTTTCCATGCGTTCAACTTGTTCTAATTGTTTTTTGATATAACCTTCATATACCAAAGTAATTTCTACTTGTTTCTTTACATCTTCACTTATTTCTGGAAGCTCTACGATATGTTTTAAATCATCATAACTGATTTCTTTGCGTTTTAATAAATCCGCTGCTGTAACAGTATTGTGAATAGAGCCTAATTCAAATTCCTGCATCTTTGCTAGCGTTTCTTTATTTGGATGAATGCGAATTTCACTTAATAATTCAATGGTATTTTTAATGCTATCGCGACGTTTTAGAAAGCGAGCATAACGTTCATCAGATACTAAGCCAACTTGACGACCTTTTTCTGTTAAACGTAAATCAGCATTGTCTTGACGTAAAAGCAAACGATATTCTGCACGAGAAGTCATTACACGATATGGTTCATTAGTACCTTTAGTTACTAAATCATCAATTAAAACGCCAATATATCCATCAGAACGTTTTAAAATCAAAGGTTCTTTTCCTTGAATTTTCAACGCGGCATTGATACCAGCAATAAGACCTTGTGAAGCTGCTTCTTCATATCCAGATGTACCATTTGTCTGCCCAGCTGAGAAGAAACCGCTTATTTTCTTAAATTCCAAAGAAGGTTTTAATTGTAATGGGTTGATGCAATCATATTCGATAGCATAACCAGGACGCATAATTCTCACATTTTCTAAGCCTGGAATAGTGCGTAAAAATTCCATTTGTACATCAATAGGCATACTTGTAGACATACCTTGTACATACATTTCTTCAGTATCTAAACCTTCTGGTTCAATAAATAATTGATGACGTTCTTTATCTGGGAAACGCACAATTTTTGTTTCAATAGATGGGCAATATCTAGGGCCTACACCAGTGATAATACCATTTGCCATCGGTGCACGTTCGATATTGTCTCTGATGATTTTATGAGTCTGTTCATTTGTATAAGTGAGCCAACAAGGAACTTGTTCACGAGTTTTTACATCGCTCATAAATGAAAAATTATGAACTTCATCATCACCAGGTTGAATTATCATTTTAGAAAAATCTAAAGAACGACGGTCTACACGAGCTGGTGTACCTGTTTTAAAACGCATGAGTTCAACACCAGCTTTTAATAAACATGAAGATAATTTTATAGCTGCTCTTTGGCCATTAGGACCGCCATCATATGTATTTTCACCAATGATAATGCGTCCTTTTAAATATGTCCCAGAAGCAAGCACTACAGCCTTACAAGTATAAACTTCACCAGTTTCTACTACTACGCCTGTTACTTTATTATCTTCAAACAAGATTTCATCTATCAATAATTGTTTTACATCAAGATTTTCTTGCAATTCACAAGTATGCTTCATTGCATTTTGATATAGTTTTTTATCTGCTTGTGCTCTCAAAGCCTGTACAGCAGGGCCTTTACCAGTATTAAGCATACGGTATTGAATACAAGTTTTATCCGCATTTACGCCCATTTCTCCGCCTAAAGCATCAATTTCACGGACTAAATGACCCTTAGCTGGGCCACCTACAGATGGATTACATGGCATCATTGCTATATTATCCATATTCAAAGTTGTAAGTAAAGTATTACAACCCATACGAGCACTGGCAAGAGCTGCTTCTACGCCAGCATGACCTGCACCAATAATAATTACATCATAATTGCCTGCAATAAACAAAAAAATTCCTCCTATTTCAAACTATATCGTTTTATTTACCTATACAAAATTGACTAAATATCTGGTCAATAATATCTTCATCTACTGTATCGCCTGTTATTTCTCCCAATTTTTCCCAAGCAGAGCGAATATCTATGACAATAAAATCTTCTGCCATATCCATTTCAATAGTATTTAAACAATCCTCTAAGTATTTTTGTGCTTCTTTTAACGCATTAGCCTGACGCACATTATTTACAAAAACGCCTTCAGCCTGTTTTACTGTACCACTATATACGCGATTTACAATCTCTTGCTCTAATTCTTTTATGCCATCATTGTTGAATGTAGATATCTGCATATATTTAAAATTGCCCTGCAAACGTTTTTGTAAATCTTCTATATCTAAAACACAAGATAAATCATTTTTAGTAAGTAAAACTATGCCTTCTTTACCTTGTAATAAATTAATGATTTCCTCATCTTCTTTTGTTAAATCAGAAGATGTGTCAAATAAAGCTAAAATCAAATCTGCCTTTTGTACATAAGACACGGATTTTTCTACACCAATTTGTTCTACTTTATCTTCTGTTTCACGAATACCAGCTGTATCTATAATTTTTAAAGGAACTCCACCGATATTTGCATATTCTTCTAAACTATCTCTTGTAGTCCCTGGAATATCTGTTACAATCGCTCTATCTTCACGCAAAAGCGTATTTAAAAGACTAGATTTACCTACATTTGGCTTACCAATGATAGCTGTTACTAAACCATCACGCAAAATTCTACCAGTATTAAACGTAGATAACATTTCTTCTATGCGATTTTTTATACTTCTAACCTTTGCACTAGCTTCATCTTTTGCCACATCTTCGATATCATCTTCTGGAAAATCTATGGAAGCTTCTAAATGAGCTATGACTTCTAAAATGTCATGACGCATAGCTTTGATTTCATCAGAAAATTTACCTTGAAGATGACCTGCTGCCATGCGAAGTGAAGCATCTGTTCTCGCTTTTATGATGTCCATTACAGATTGAGCTTGTGATAAATCCAATCTACCATTTAAAAAAGCACGTTTTGTAAATTCACCTGGCTCTGCCATTCTAGCACCATTTTGCAATGCCAATTCTAAAATACGGCGAACAACTAATGCGCCACCATGACTTTGAATTTCCACTACATTTTCTTTTGTATAAGAATTAGGTGCCCACATTGCTATACATAAAGCTTCATCAATGACATTGCCTTTTTCATCTACAATCTTACCATATACAACTTTATGACTTTCAAAATTTTCTACAGTCAAATCCTTTTTGGCACATTTAAATAACTTACTAGCAACAATTCCAGAATTTTCACCACTGATGCGAATAATACCTATGCCACCTTCTCCAGGTGGTGTAGAAATTGCTACAATAGTATCATTTTTCCCAAAGTTTTTCATCAAAAATCCTCCAATTAGACACAAAAGGACTGCCCCAAATAATATAAACAATTGGAAACAGCCCTTTCACAGCTTTATTTTCACTATTAAATTACTAAATCTTCGTTTTTATTATGTTTAATATCCACAACTATTTTACGATGAGGTTCAACACCATCACTGTAAGTTATGATATCAGCATAATCTTGAAGTGCCATATGAATAATTTTACGTTCATGGCGATTCATTGGCTCTAAAACTACTTTTGTGCGATATTTTCTAGCTTTATTAGCTAATCTTTCTGCTAATTGACAAAGTGTTTCTTCACGGCGTTTACGATAGTTCTCCACATCTAAAACAATGCGAACTCTCGCACCTGTAACATTTTTATTAGCAGCCATATTTGTTAGATACTGCAATGAATCAAGTGTTTGACCATGTTTACCAATCAATACACCTAAATCATCACCAATGAGATTGAATTTATAATTTATATCTTCTTCAATGCATTCAATCTGTATATCTTTGTGCATGGATTTGAAAATCTTCTTTAAAAATTCTTGACCTTTTTCCAATGGTGTTAATTCCTTTTCAGTTGCTCTTATTTTAGCAACTCTAGCACCAATTAAACCGAAAAAGCCCTTTGAAGGTTCTTCTAATACTTCAAAAATAACACGTTCTTGAGGCAAATCCAATTGACTTAAAGCCAATTTTTTTGCTTCTTCAATGTCTTTACCAGTTACTTCGATAACTCTTGCCATATATTATGACCCCTTTTTTGCAGAAGTATCTTCATGTCTATACATCCACCACTGCTGCAATATCTGCATAATATTATTGACAATCCAATAAATAACTAAACCAGCTGCAAAATTACAACTAATCCAACCAATAAATAAAGGCATTACTACAGACATAATCTTCATCTGCATTTGCATCTGTGGAGAACTAGAAGCTGAAGATGTTTGTTTTTGTACTACATAAGTACTTATTGCTGATAAAACAGGCAAAATATAGTATGGGTCTGGATTAGATAAATTCATAATCCATAAAAATGTTGGATCTCCACCATAATCAATGCTTTGAAGAGCATAAAACATTGCCATCAAAATAGGCATCTGAGCTAAAAGTGGCAAGCAACCAGCTAAAGGATTTACCCCAGCATTTTTATAAAGCATACCCATTTCCTGTTGTAATCGTTTTGGGTCATTTTTAAACTTATCTTGAAGTTTTTTCATTTTTGGTTGCAATTCTTGCATTGCCTTCATAGATTTTACCTGTTTTACAGTCAACGGATAAAATGCCATTTTTATAATAATAGTCAATACTATAATTGCCACACCATAAGATTCCAAACCTACTGTGCTTAGAAAATCATGGAAAATCCCCAAGATAAATTCTAATAACTGCACAATTGGATTAAAAATAGAAGAAATAAAATCCAAATCATCACATCCTATAAGTAAATTTCAAATTACCAACGAATAACCATAAATAAACATCTATTTTACAGGGTCGTATCCACCTTTATGAAAAGGATGACAACGCAATATACGTTTTATTGCCATCCAGCCACCGTGAACGACACCATATTTTTCTACCGCAATTAAGGCATATTCTGAACAAGTCGGAATATAGCGACAGCAAGGCGGTTTCAATGGAGATATAAAATTTCGATAAAATAAAATCAAACCAATGAAAATCCGCTTCACTTTTTTTCAACCTCTTTTTTCAAAATGTTAGCACGCTTACATAGTGAATAAAATGATTTCTCTAAAGCTGTAGACTTTAAATCTACAGCTGCCGCTCTGCCTACAAGTAAAAGACAATAATCATCTTTTATTTCATGACGATGTAGTCTATATACTTCTCGAAGTAATCGCTTTACGCGATTTCTAGTAACAGCATTTCCAAGTTTCTTACCAGCAGCAAAAGCCACTTTGTGAGAAGGGTGAAATGCTTTGCAATAATACATAACCATGTTCTTATTTGCTAAAGAACGGCCACAACGATAAATTTTTTGAAAATCACTATTTTCTTTAACAATGAGTTTCTTTTGCAAACTATATTTCATGTTACCCTCACTTGGGAAGTTAATCTGGCGTTTATGCTCATATATATTAAGCAAAATACAAAAAACTAAATCATTCCCAGTTGTAGAGATAGTGAAGAGCACTATCTCTACTTATGACAAAAGGAAAAAGAGGCCACCGTAGTGACCTATTATTATGCGGATAACTTATGTCTTCCTCTAGTACGTCTTCTTTTTAAAACAAGGCGACCACCTTTAGTTTTCATACGTTGACGGAAACCATGAGTTTTCTTTTTCCAATGAGTATTTGGCTGAAATGTCTGTTTCAATTTTCACACCTCCTTAAAAAACACCATAATAGTTCAAATTATAGCTATTAGAATTATAGACTACTGCTGTTTTTGTGTCAACAGATTTCAAAATACTTGTTGATATATCATACTCATTTTGATAATATATTTATGCACTTATCCACAGGTTTTGACAAATTCTGTGGATAAGTTTTATAAAAAATTTTAAGAAAGGATTATCTCCATGACGGATATTCAATTACAGGCAACTTGGGAAGAAATATTAAAAAATCTTGAAAATTCACTATCCACGCGAGTTTGTAATAATTGGTTAAAGCCATTAAAACCGATAAAACTCACTACAGAAATGTTAGAACTAGGTGCACCTAATGTTTTTACTAAAAATTGGGTAGAAAAATATTATTTACCATTTTTAACAGATTCTTGCTATGAAATCACTAAAGCACATTTAGAAATTTCTATCACTAATCTTGAAAGTACAAAAGACGCAGAAACTATTTATCCAGATGAATTAAAACAACAACAATTAAAAAAACGCAATACTAGAGTTAGAACAAAGAAAAAAGCTACTAGTTTGGCACAATCAAATGATTTATTTCAGCCAACACTAACAGAAGCAATGCAACCACCTAGTGAAATGACAGAGACACCTCTTCCTATCAATCCTGGAGATAAATCTTCACTTAATCCTAAATATACTTTTGAAAGTTTTGTAATTGGTAATTCTAATAGTTTTGCTCATGCTGCAGCACTTGCTATTGCTGAAAATCCTGCAAAAGATTACAATCCATTTTTTATGTATGGTGGTGTAGGATTAGGAAAAACACATTTAATGCATGCAATAGGTCATAAAATTTTGCAAAAACATCCACAAAAAAGAGTGTTATACACAACCAGCGAAAAATTCACAAATGAATTAATCAATTCTATTAAAGATGGCACATCTGCTGCTTTCCGTCAAAAATATCGCAACATTGATGTATTACTTGTTGATGATGTTCAATTTTTGGCAAATAAAGAACGAATTCAAGAAGAATTTTTTCACACCTTTAATGCTCTAAAAGATGCTAATAAACAAATTATATTATCTAGCGATAGACCCCCTAAAGAAATAAAACCTTTAGAAGACCGTCTTTGTTCTAGATTTGAAGGTGGATTACTTGCAGATGTTCAAGCACCAGATTTAGAAACAAGAATTGCTATTTTAAAGAAAAAAACTTTAATGGATAATTTAGATGTACCTCTTGATGTCATGACATATATCGCTAGCCATATTGACAATAATGTTCGTGAATTAGAAGGAGCATTGACTAGGGTTGTAGCTTATGCGTCATTTAAACATTATCCTGTAACTAATGAATTAGCTGTTGATGTTTTAAAAAATACCATCACTAAGCAGGAAACGACAGTTAAACAAGTGGATAAAGTTATCAACATAGCATTAATTCAAGAAACAGTTGCTAAATATTTCAAATTAACATTAGCAGATTTAAATGGAAAAAAACGCAATCGCAATATTGCCTTTCCTCGCCAAATAGCGATGTATTTAGCTAGAGAAATGACTGATGCTTCTTTACCGAGAATAGGTGGCAACTTTGGTGGTAGAGACCACACAACTGTTATGCATGCCCATGATAAAATCAAGAAACAATATCAAGATAATCCAAAAACAGCTAGCGTTATTGATGAAATACGTAAATTAATCACAAGTTAAAACTTATTAACAAGGGTTGTGGATAAGCTTGTTGATAAGCTGTGCATAACTTGTGTATAACTTTATAATATACACAACGATGTGGATATGTGGATAATTAGTCACAAAATATCCACAAGATATCAACAGGCATAAAGCCATATACCATAAGGTTTTACGCCACTTATCAACATATCCACAGATACCTACTACTAATACTACTAAAATATAATATATATATAATAATAATAGAATAATAACATAGGAGTGGATAACTCATGAAAATCACCTGTGAAAAGAAAGAACTTGTACAAGCAATACAAACAGTTTTAAAAGCTGTACCAAGTAGACCACAAATGCCTATATTATCTGGCATATATATCAAAGCACATCAAAATTATATAGAATTACAAGGAACAGATTATGAAATCAGCATTATTTGTAAAATAAAAGCAATAATTGAAACAGAAGGTACTATCGTATTACCAGGAAAATATTTATACGAAGTTGTTCGTACTTTACCTGGTGAATATGTAGAAATAAAAAATAATGACAGTGATAACTCTGTAAACATTCGCTCTAATTCTGCACAATTTAATTTATTAAATATGCAAGAAAATGAATTCCCTATTATTGAACCATTAAAAGGTCAAATTAATTTTAATTTAAAAAATGATATATTCTTAAATTTTATCAAAAAAACATCTTTTGCTTGTGCAACAGATGAATCAAGACCAGTATTTACAGGCTGCTTAATGGATATTACTGATGAAAATATCGTAATGGCTGCAACAAATATGCACAGATTAGCATTAATAAAAGAAAATATAAATTATATATCAGATAATAATATTAAAATAATTATTCCTGCAAAAATATTAAATGAATTTACACATATATTTAATTCTGAAATACCAACAGATATTCAAATTTCCTGTACACATAATAAAATAAGTTTTTCTTATGAAAATATATATGTAATTTCACGTCTAATTGAAGGTCAATTCCCAGATTATAACCGCGTTATTCCTAAAGAATTTAAAACACATGTAAATATTAATAAAAATGAATTCCAATCTGCATTAGACCGTGTATCTTTAATATCTCGTTCTGGTGATTATAATATTATTCATTTTGAATTTGTGGATAACATTGTAAGAATTTCCTCAGATAATCCAAATATTGGTAAAGCAGAAGAAACAATAAATGTAGATATCGAAGGCCCTGGAATAAATATTTCTTTTAATGCTAAATATATTATAGATGTATTAAAAGCTATTGATACTGAAAACTTTATTTTTTCCTTTAATCAACCATTAACAACAGCTTCTATTACGCAAAGAGATAATAAAAACTTTGTTTATGTTGTTACTCCTGTACGCACAAAGACTATGTAATAATTATGAAAATAGATTTATTAACATTATATAATTATCGTAATTATAATAATTTAAATTTAAAATTATCTTCAAATATAAATATTTTTACTGGTTTTAATGCACAGGGAAAGACAAACATAATTGAAGCTATATATTTTTCTTCTTTAGGTATATCTCATCGAACTCGCACTGAGGGGGATTTGATACTATGGGGAAAAGATGAAGCTAGTATAAATGTTAAATTTTCAAAAAGAGATATTAATTCTATATTAAAAATAATTTTCAAAAAGAATAAGCGAAAAGAATTAAATTTTAATGGAGAAATTATTAAACAGAAAGATTTACCAGGTTTATTAACAATGATATTATTTTCTCCAGAAGATTTAATGCTTATTAAGGGTTCACCCCTATTGAGAAGAAGATTTATTGATATAGAATTATCTCAAATTAGTAGAATTTATTATAATGAATTAGTGCAATATAATAGATTATTATTGCAACGCAATAATTTATTAAAAAAAATCCGTGAAAATAAAAAGCTTATACCTATGCTAGACACTTGGGATGAACAAATTGCAAAGACAGCAGCATTTATTGTGGAAAAAAGATTAAGGGGTATAGAAAAATTATCAAAATTAGCTCAAAAAATACATTATGAAATATCTCAAAAAATGGAAATGCTTAATATAAGATATAATATCCATAATTATAAAAATGAGACTTTAAATAGTTTCAATGATTTATTTGATTTTTATATACAAGCATTAAATAAATATAGAGATAATGATATTTATAGGGGGTCTACAAGTATTGGACCACATAGAGATGATATTGATTTTTTCATCAATGATATTTCATTAAAATCTTTTGGCTCTCAAGGTCAACAGCGTAGTTCTGTTTTATCTTTAAAATTAGCTGAATTAGAATTTTTAAAGCTTGAAACAGGAGAATATCCTATATTATTATTAGATGATGTAATGAGCGAATTAGATACGCGTAGAAGAGATAATTTATTATCTTTATTGCAAGATAATAATGTACAAACATTAATTACAGCAACAGATATAAATTTATTTAATTCCCACCCTAAAAATAAATTTTTCAAAGTAGAAAAAGGAATTGTCAGTGAATAAATGAGAAAGGCATATAATATTATTTATTATATGAATTAATAATATGAAAAGAGCATATTCAAATAATTTATTTGAGACTGGAAATACAATAATTCCTAAAACAATGAAAAATCTAGGTCTTTTAAAAGAGTATAAGAAAAACCAAATTTTTTATAAATGGGGGGATATAGTAGGCAAGGAAATAGAAAAGCATATATCCCCTCAAGAAATAAATTTTGGTGTATTATATGTATATGCAAATTCGTCTGTATGGGCAAATAATTTTCAATATTTAAAGATAGAAATCATTGAAAAAATAAATGATTTTTTAGGGTATAAATTTGTTAAAGATATACAATTTACTAGATTAAGAAAGAAAAAAATAGATAATTATTCATCTATTTTAGAAAGAAAAATTGATTTAGGAAAGTATGTACGAAGAGTCCCAATAACAGATGAGGATTTAATATTAGCAGATGCTAAAGTCCAACAAATAGAAGATGAAAAATTAAGGCAAAAATTAAAAACGATTTATTTAAAAAGTATACAATTAACAAGATTAAAAAAAGATTACGGGTGGATAGCTTGTAAGCGATGTGGCAGATTAACGCCAAAAGAAAAACCTATTTGTTTTAATTGTCTGCGAGAAATAAAAGAAGAAAAAGAAGCTACTATAATTGAAATATTTGAAGAAATGCCATGGGCTAATTATCAAGATATATCACAATATGTAGATTGTAATATGGATATGGTAAAAAAAATGCGTGATAAATTAATTCAAATGATAGCAAGTAAATTATCCCCCGATGATTATACTAGTGTGGAAGCTATAAAATTAGTTATGCTATATAAAGCTATTTCTCCAGAAAAATTAAATGAATATATAATAAAAGATACATTAAATAAATTACGTTTTGATATGGCTTTTTGGGATAATAATAAAATAAAAGTGAAGAGAAAATAAAAAAGATGTGTATATCTCTATAAAGATATACACATCTTTTTCTATTTATCCACTTATCCACAAGATGATATATATTTTTGTGGATAAACAGATGTTTTTTATCTATTTTTTGTGATTAATCAATAAATTTTTTAAATTTATCCACAGATGTATTCACAATTAATGTGGATGGAAAATTCACTTCAGTTAAAATTTGATGTACATATTTATGATTTCCAACATCATTTGCGATATGAGCATCACTGTTGATAATTAAATTAGTTTGATGTTGTGCACAATATTTTAGTAAGATTTTCATATTTTCACGAGAATTTAATCGTTCACCATCAGGTCGTACAGAGCTATTGTTGAGTTCTAAAAGAACATTATATTCTTTAGCAGCAAGAGCGAGTTTTTCATAATCAACAGGATAATAGCCATTATCAGGATGACCTATAATCTTTATTTTATCATGTTTCATAGCATTAATTATGGCAGATGTATTTTCTTCTTGGCTACCAGGTTTTATACATATATCATGAAGACTAGCAATACCATAGTCTATTTTACTGAATGCTTTTGTGGATAAATCCATAGTTCCATCATAATCTATAATATTGATTTCAGCACCCATGCGAATTAGTAGGTCATCTTGTTTTCTAGGGATAACTTTAAAATTGTAAAAATATATTTCAGAACAAGTTCCAGGCATTTTATTTGTATGTTCTGTAATTCCCAATAATTTTAGACCTTTAGTTTTTGCACTATCAATCATTTCTTGAAGCGTGCTATAAGCATGACCACTAGCGATTGTGTGGGTGTGGACATCTAAGATATCAATCATTTGTAAGTCCTTCTTTCCTTATAATATAGTTTTATTTTGAAATATCTTTATAAGCCTGTCAATAAGTACTCTGTCAATAAGTACTTTTGACTAAAAATATTGTATACATATATACATATATTTTTTCGTTGATATTTTGTTTTATTATGATATAATAATTCTAGTTATGTAATATATGTATAAAATCTATAACAAAAAATTATAGATTTTATTAAAGATGAGCCGATTGCCATAACATTTATATTTAAATTTACTAAGAAGGCTCTTTTATAATAGTATTTAGTATAAAGAGAACCAATGAAATGATAAGATTGGCTTATAGGAGGTCATAATAAATGTTTAAAAGAGTCTTAATTGCTAATCGTGGTGAAATAGCAGTACGTATCATACGTGCTTGTCAAGAAATGGGTATAGAAACTGTAGCAGTTTATTCTGATGAAGATGCAGATGCAATGCATGTAAGATTAGCAGATTATAGTTATAATATTGGTCCAGCTGATGCTAGTGAAAGCTATTTAAATATTGATGCCTTGATGGAAGCTGCTGAAAGAACAGAAGCAGATGCCGTTCATCCAGGATATGGATTTTTATCCGAAGATGCTGATTTTGCAGAAATGGTAACTAAAGCTGGAATGACATGGATTGGTCCATGGGCAGATACTATTCGTAAAGTTGGCGATAAAGATGAAGCTAGAGCTGCAATGATACCATCAGGTATTCCAATGTCAAAAGGTAGTACGCCATTGACTAGCTTAGAAGATGCTATTGAACAAGCAAAAGATGTAGGCTATCCTATTATTTTAAAACCAGTAGCTGGTGGTGGTGGTAAGGGTATGCTTATCGCTAACAGCGAAGAGGATTTAAGAAATATCTTAAATATCATTGATATAAATAAAGTAAAATATTATTTTGAACATTATATTGAACATTCTCGTCATATTGAAGTACAGATTGTAGCTGATAATTATGGTCATGTTATTCATTTAGGTGAACGTGAATGCTCTTTACAACGTCGTAATCAGAAATTATTAGAAGAATCTCCTTCTATTGCTTTAACTCCAGACCGTCGTGCCGAAGTTGGTGCTTTAGCTATTAAAGCAGCAAAAAGTGTTCACTATAATAATATTGGTACTGTAGAATTTTTACTTGATTTGAAAACAAATCAGTTTAATTTCATGGAAATCAATCCACGTATTCAAGTAGAACATGGTGTAACAGAAGCTGTTACAGGTATTGACCTTGTGCGCACACAAATTCGCATAGCAGCTGGTGAATCTTTAGATTTACAACAAGAAGATGTAAAATTTACAGGTCATGCTATTGAATGTCGTATCAATGCTGAAGACCCAGATAATAACTTCATGCCATCTCCAGGAAAAATTGATTTCTTCTTAGAACCAGGTGGTCCTCGTGTTCGTGTAGATAGTGGTGTTTGCGCAGGTCTTTCCATATCTCCATATTATGATTCTTTGATTGCAAAAATCGTAGTACACGGACGTACTCGTGGTGATGCTATTAAAATTATGCGTCGTGCTTTAAATGAATTTAAAGTTGGTGGCATAAAAACAACAATACCACTTCATCAACGTATTTTGAAAAATGAATATTTCTGCACAGGTGATATTGATACAAGATTTATTAGAAATCATTTCTCTAAATATGTTCAACCAATGACACCTGCACAGTTGAAAGCTTCTAAGAAAGCTAAAACTGAAAAAGAAATTATTAATGCTATAAATGCAAGTATGTATTATGCTTGATTTATAAAAATATATAGTAATATACCTAGCCCTGATAACAGAGATAAATTGTTATCAGGGTTTTTTTATTGACAAAATAAATAGAAATGATAAATAATGAATTAATTCAATTTATATTTAGGAAAGGTAAAGGTGGAGATAATGAGTAATTCTCGTGTAAGAATTATTAAAGACCCAGAAGAGAGAAAACAAGAAATCATAGAAGCAGCCTTACATTTATTTTCCCAAAAGGGATATGAGCATACAACTATACAAGATATTGCTAAATATTTAAATATATCTCAAGGATTATGTTATCGTTATTTTAAATCTAAAGCGGAAATATTCACAGCAACTGCTGAATTTTATGCACAGCAGATTTTAATTCAAATAAGACAACCTTTTCCTGAAAATATGAAAGCAATTGATAAATTTAATGTTACGATAAAAAGACTTTTTCAATATATTATCAAACATGGTGAGTTTGAAGCTAATAGTGAAGTAAGTGCCTTACGTGCAGATAGATTAGATAGTATTTCCAGACAGATTATAGAAGTGATTATACCGATAATTAAGCAAGGTAATGAAGAAAAGATATTTAATTGTCATGATATAGAAAGAACGACTAAGATTTTTATTTTTGGTTTGGTGCATACTTTTCATGAAGAAATGCCTAAGCAAAATATAAAGGATTATATTAAGTCTTTTTTAGAGTATTTAAAGACAAATTTAGTATTGATTTTAAATATAAAAGAACCTGAATTACTAGGTGAAGGTTGGGAAAACATTTTATAGATATAGATGTAAAAAAACTAGGTGTTATATTATATCAACACTTAGTTTTTTTATTTGACGGTATAGTTTATTTGTAGTAATATTTAAATGAATGAATTTATTCATTCTTGAGATGATATGATAAAATTTGTTATTATATTAGGATTTTTCTGATATTATATAAGTGATGAATAAAATAGAAATGAATATAGAAGGAGGGATTTATGATGAAGAAAATATTTTTTGTGCTATGTTTGTTATTATCTTTATATTTATGCACAGGTTGTGGAAAAAATGAACAAGTTGTGGATAACACTGTTTATGTAAAAACACAGACAATTGATTATGGTGCAAGTAGTAATGAAGATAATTATGCAGGTGTAGTTAAAGGTCGTTATGAAACTAATTTAGCTTTTCAAGTTAGTGGAAAAATATTATCTAGAAATATAAATTTAGGAGATAGAGTATCAGCAGGAGATGTCTTGATGGTCATTGATGATAAAGATATTAGACAGAGTGTAAATGCTTATGATGCTCAAGTAGAGGCTGCTAAATCGCAATTGAATTTAGCACAATCTAATCTTGCTAGATATGAACAGTTATATGCAGCTAATGCGGTTAGTGCTCAATCTTTAGACCAATATCAAAATGCATATGATAGTGCTTTATCAGCATATAATCAAGCTGTAGCTCAAGCGACACAAGGGTATAATTCTTTGGGTTATACACAATTAGTCGCAAATGCAAATGGTGTTATTTCTAGTGTAAGTGGTGAAACTGGTCAAGTCGTAAGTGCAGGTCAGACTGTAGCTGTGCTTATTCAAGATGGAGAAAGAGAGATTGAAATATCCATTCCTGAAAATAAAATTCAAGATATAAGCATAGGTCAAAATGCGACAGTTGATTTTTGGGCTTTAAAAGGCACTACTGTTCAAGGTGTAGTTAGAGAAATATCACCGATAGCTGATGCCGTAGCAAAGACTTATAAAGTTAGAATTAGCCTTGTAAATCCTCCATCTGATATTCAATTAGGTATGACTGCAAATGTTATATTTACAGGAGCAAATAATGGTGATACAAATATTAATTTGCCATTGAGTGCATTGTATCAAGTGGAAAATAAAACTCAAGTTTGGATCGTCAATGATGCTTCTTGTGTGGAATTAAAAGATATAAATGTAATATCTTTGGGAAAAAATGATGTGATTGTCAGTGGATTAAATAAAGGTGATGTAGTAGTAACAGCCGGTGTGCATAAACTTTATGAAGGGCAATCAGTAAAATTAGCGGATGGTGATACTTTATGAGAAATTTAACAGAAGTATCATTAAAAAATAAAAATCTAGTCTGGTACTTTATCGTTGTGATTTTTTTTGCAGGAATTTTTTCTTATACGAAATTGGGACGAATGGAAGATCCTTCATTTACGATTAGACAAATGGTAGTATCTGTAGCTTGGCCAGGAGCGACAGCTTCACAGATGGAAGAACAAGTTACAGATAAGATTGAGAAAAAATTGCAAGATACACCAGGTCTTGATTATGTAAAAAGTTTTTCGCGTTCAGGCGAAGCTGTTATCTATGTAAATTTACGTGATGATATAGATAATGATAAGATACGACCGACATGGCTTGAAGTTCGCAATATGGTTGATGACATAAAAAAGGATTTACCAGAAGGCGTTTATGGGCCATATTATAATGACCGATTTGATGATGTATATGGTTCTATATATGCTATCACAGGTGATGGTTATTCTTATGAAGAAATGCGTGAAAAGGCAGAAAAAATAAGACGTATCTTATTGACTGTGGATAATGTCAGCAAAGTAGAACTTGTAGGTGAACAGCCTGAAAAAATATATATAGAAGCTTCATTAGATAAGCTTTCTGAATTGGGTATTAGTCCTCAAGATATCATGCAAGCAGTGCAGACTCAACAACAAATGACACCTGCGGGCATGATTGAAACTCAGACGGATAATGTATATTTACGTTTAAGTGGTCAATTCGCTGATGTGGATATGCTCAAAGAAATGCCTATCAATGCTGGGGGCAAAATTTTGCGTTTGGCAGATATAGCCAAAGTAGAACGTAGATATGTAGAACCAGCAGAACCAAAGATGTTCTACAATGGAAAACCAGCTATAGGTCTTGCTGTTTCCATGGAAGCTGGAGGTAATATTTTAACTCTAGGTAATAATCTACAAAATACTATTGAAGAAGTGCAAAAATATATACCTACAGGTTTAGAGATAAATCAAGTATCTAATCAGCCTCAAGTAGTAAAAGATTCAATAGATGAATTCGTAGGTTCCCTGCGAGAAGCAATTATCATCGTATTGGCAGTCAGTTTTTTGAGTTTAGGACTCAGAACAGGTATGGTAGTTGCAGGTTGTATACCTCTTGTTATTTTAGGCGTATTTGTTGCTATGGAAGCTTTGGGTATAGATTTGCATAAGGTTTCTTTGGGAGCGTTGATTATTTCTTTAGGTTTATTAGTGGATGATGCTATTATTGCTGTAGAAATGATGAGTGTAAAACTTGAAGAAGGCTTAGATAGATTTAGTGCTGCTTGTTATGCGTATAAAGCGACAGCTATGCCAATGCTTAGCGGTACACTAATTACTTGTGCAGGTTTTATACCTGTAGCTTTTGCCGATGGATTAGCATCTGAATTTTGTAGTGCGTTATTCCCTGTAATTGCCATAGCTTTGATTTTATCGTGGATTGTATCTGTAATGGTAGCTCCGTTATATGGTTATAAGATAATTAAAGTTAAAGTAAAAAAAGATGAAAAGGGAAATGTAGACCCATATCAAAGTAAATTTTATACATTTTTTAGAAAGATATTATGTTATTGCTTAACACATAAAAAAATAATATTATCTAGCACAGTGGTTATATTTGCTATTTCTATTTATTGTATGAAATTTATAAGTCAGGAATTTTTCCCACCATCTCAAAGACCAGAGCTTGTAATAGAACTTACTTTGCCAGAAGGTTCATCTATAAAGGCTACAGAAGAACAAGCTGAAAAATTGGCAGCTGTTTTAAGTGAAGAACAAGATAAAATAGATAATTTTGCTTATTATACAGGTCAAGGCTCTCCACGTTTTGTATTGACTTTTGACCCTGTATTACCAAAAGATAATTATGCTCAATTTGTAATTACAGCAAAAGATGTAGAAGCTAGAGAATATTTAAATCAAAAATTATTTAAAATCTTAAATGAAGATTTTCCAGCAGTACAATCAAATATTAAATTTTTACAAATGGGGCCACCTGCTGATTATCCTGTAATGATTAGAGTTTCAGGATATGATGTGGATAAGGTAAAAAATATAGCTGATGAAGTAGCTATGAAGATGCGCCAAGATAGTAATATTTACAATGTAAATTTTGATTGGCAAGAAAAAGCAAAAACACTTCATTTAGAATTAGACCAAGATAAATTGAGAGCAATGGGTATATCTAGTCAAATGGTTGCCCAGACTTTATATACAGAACTTACAGGAGCAACAGCTGCTCAATTTTATCAAGGTGATAGAACCATTGATATAGTGATGAGATTATCTGATGACGATAGAGATAATCTGGAAAAAGTGCGTAATTTACCAATTTATTTAGGGCAATATGGATATGTACCACTTGAACAGATTGCTAAAATTAGTTATCGTGCAGAAGATGGTGTTATTTGGCGTCGTGATTTAAAACCTACAATCACTGTTCGTGGTAGTATTTATCAAGGAACAGCCAATGATGCAACTGAAAAGATATATAATCAATTAGCTGATTTACAAAAAGATTTACCATTTGGTTATAGCATTGAACCAGATGGAGCTATGTCAGATAGTCAAACAGCTATGGAACATTTGTTAAAACCTATACCTGTGATGGTCATAGCTGTTATTACTATATTGATGTTCCAGTTGAGAAGTGTACAGTTAATGATAATGACTGTACTTACAGCTCCGCTTGGCTTAATTGGTGTTAGCTTTGGTATGTTATTGTTTGATAAACCAATTGGCTTTGTGGCAGTATTAGGTATCTTGGCTTTATTTGGTATGATTATTCGTAACTCAATTATCTTGATTGACCAGATAAAGAAACATATGCTTGATGGTGAAAAACCATGGAATGCTATTATTGATTCTGCTGTATTGCGCTTCCGTCCAATAATGCTTACAGCAGCAGCGGCAATACTTGGAATGATGCCACTTGTACCAAGTACACTTTGGGGTTCAATGGCAATTGCTATTTCTTGTGGTTTAGTAGTCGCTACGATTTTAACTTTGCTCATTTTGCCAACAATGTATGCAGCATGGTTTAAAATCACACCAGATAGTGAAAATAAGTTGAAACAGAAATAAAATGTTTCACGTGAAACAAAAAAAGTGCAAGTAAGAAATTTCTTACTTGCACTTTTTCATTTATTTAATTAGCAAATCTTTTACGAGGTTTTCTACTAATTGGTGGTTTGAGATACATTAAGGCACTTGTTATGAACATCAAAATTCCAGCGAAAATAAAGACAAATTTTAAACCAAAGAAAGTGCCAATAAAGCCACCAACTAATGGACCGATAGTTGAACCAATTTGTTGAGCTGCAAACATCAAACCAAAGATACGCCCACGTTGTTCGGCTGGACTTTTTTTAACTAAAATAGAATTGATTGATGGGTATACACCAGCATAGAATAAACCACAAACAAATTGCAAGATAGCAAATGGAGTAAGCGTGCTAGGTATGGATTGAATGATTAAAATAAAACCTGTACCAGCAAGGGTTATACACATAGTACGGAAAAATCCATGTGATTGACCATATCTACCCCAAAGCGGTGCGGAAATAGCTCCAGCAAAACCACCTAAAGAAAAGACCATACCAGATAACATGATAACATTATCCATGCTATGATGTAGTTCAGCTACATATAATGTTAATATAGGCTGAAGAATTAAAATTGCCATCTGGATAACAACAGCACATTCAAGCATACGTCTAATCATAGGCACTTTTAATAAATTTACTTTTTCTGCTTCTTTAGCTAATGCTAATTGTTCAGGTGTTTTAGCTTCACGAGGTGGTTCTTTAATGAAAATTAAGGTAATTAAAGTAATCAAAGCGAGAGCACCTGCGGAGATAAAGAAGGAAACTCGCATACCAAATACACTGGCTAATACACCACCGAGTAATGGGCCAATAACCCCGCCAGCAGTTAAAGCACCTTGCATTACGCCCATACAAAAACCGAGCTTTTCTTTGGGAGCATAAGAGGACATAATAGCAAGTTCAGCAGGCCAAAGTCCAGCGGCAAAACCTTGGAGAATACGAGCAAACATTAATTGAATAGGAGAGCTAACGATACCACAGATGAAATAAGTAATAGCAAGACCTACTCCAGCACGTACTGCCATAGGTTTTCGCCCTTTTTTGTCAGATAATTTGCCCCAGATAGGAGCCATAACAGCACTTACGATGAATGTTACGGAAAATATAATGCCTGACCACATATTTACATTGTCAGATGTTACACCTAATTCATTAATTAAATACATAGGTAAAAATGGAATGAGCATAGTATAACTAGCTGACATCAGTACAACATTGCAAGTCAAAATGGCTAAAACAGCTTTCCAATTCAATTAAATCAATCCTTTCGTAATAATTTCATAGTTTATTAATTATTTTTATAAAAAAATAATTAAATATCTAAGATGATTATACATCAAAAGGTATAAATTAAAAAGCTACTGTAGACGAAAAATATTCTTTGGGCTACAATTAATTATAGATTAATAAATAAGGACGTGATATTGTGTATAAATTAGCACCATCATTATTAGCAGCTGACTTTGGTATTATAAAAGAACAATTAGCCAAATTAGATGAAGCAAAAGTCCCTTATCTTCACTTAGATATTATGGATGGAGTTTTTGTACCTAATTTATCTTTTGGTCTTGCTGTTGTTGAGTCTATTCGCAAATATACAAAAATGGTTTTTGATGTGCATTTGATGATTATAGAACCAGAACGTTATGTAGAACAGTTCGCTAAAGCTGGTACAGATATTTTCTGTTTTCATATTGAAGCAACTAAAGATGCAAAAGCTACAGTAGATAAAATAAAAAAATGTGGTATGAAAGCAGCTATCGCTGTAAAACCAGCAACACCAATAAGTGAAATAAAAGATTTATTAGGTGAATTAGATATGGTCTTAGTAATGACTGTAGAACCAGGTTTTGGTGGTCAAAAATTCATGGAAGACCAGATGGAAAAAGTAAAAGAATTAGTAAAACTTCGTGAAGAAAATAATTATAAATATGATATTGAAGTTGATGGTGGTGTAAATCCTGAAACAATAAAAACATGTTTTGCTTCTGGTGCAAATGTAATTGTAGCAGGTTCTGCCGTTTTAGGAGCAAAGGATATTTCTGCAAGGGTAGAAGAATTTGCTCAAATTGCCAAAGAATATAATATTTAAAATAAAAAAGGAATCTATTTTATAATAGGTTCCTTTTTGTTGTTATGCTGGAGGAGATTTAATGAGAAAACAAATAAGTATATTATTTTTATTTATATTTTTTATATATGGATTTATAGGCAATAGTAATATTGTTTATGCTAATACACAAAATACAGAAATAAAATCATTATATATTAATTTAGGAAAATCATTAGAAGAAATTAAATCTAAATATGATATAAAATATGTAGGAGAGCATGAATATGATAAATTTTATAGTATTGATTTAAAAATCCATATATATTAGGTTTTAAAGTAAAAGATTCAAAAATAAATTTATGGTTTTATAAGGATAGGTTATATTCTATAAAAATGAATTTTGATGAGGAGAAATCTATATTAGGTACAGATAATTTAGAGAAAAAAATTTTTGAAATATATGGAGAAGCATATGTAGATACATCTGAAAGAAAAGTATATCCTCATAATGTACATTATAATCCAAGAAAAATAAATGATAATGTATTATTAGATGTATATAATAATGATTTAAGAATAATAGATATTAAGGTAGAGGAGCAAAAAAATAAAGATATAGAGAAAGAAAATTTTAAAGAAACAGTGATTGTTTTTTCAATATTAATAGGTTGTATTATATTGTTTACTTATTTAATAATAAAGTTAATAAGTAAATTTAATAAACTTGTTGATAAATATTATATACTTATAACGAATATGTTATTTTCTATTTATTTATTGTTTTTAATAATAAATAAATATGATGACAAATATATATTGCCTTTATTTATAACAATATTTAATATTTATTTTGTTACAACAAATATAAAAAAAGTATTTTATTATTGTTTGTATATTATTTTAAACATAGCTTTTATTTTTGATATTATTAAAATAAAAATTATACATGGTGATGGTATAATTTTAGTAATGTTAATTATATTAACTTTAAATATTTTATTAGGTATAAATTTATTAAGGATTTGGATAAAAAATAATAAGAGATAATAAAAGAGGATTATAATTGAAAAATTATAATCCTCTTTTATTATTAATTTGCGACAGTATCTGTAGTTGTGTTTTCAGTTACTGGTTGGCGATTTTTTTGACCTGTCCAACCATATTTAATTGTAAGAGTTGTTATACCTGCGATTAACATAAATAATGCCATAGCAAAATATCCAAGGTCAAAAGAACCTGTTTCTGTTTTGATGAAGCCCATCATATAAGGGCCGACCCAACCACCAAGGTTACCACAGGAATTGATAAGACCGATAGCACCAGCAGCTGCAGGGCCTGTTAAGAATGTAGTAGGAACTGTCCACCATACGCCCATAGAAGCATAGATACCGATAGCGGATAAGCAGATTAAAAATAATGCTACAGAAGGATTACTAGCAAATGGACTAAGTCCAAGACCGATAGCACCGATGAACATGGCAATAGCTACATGCCAAACTTTATCACCTGTTTTAGTAGATGTATAACCTGCGATTATTTGTACGATTAAAGCTACAGTCATAGGGATAGCGATAGCGCCACCTAATAGAGAGGTTGACCAACCAGAAAGGCTTTTTAATACAGTTGGCATCCAGAAGTTGAAGCCCCAGAAACCAATTACCCACATGAAATAGATAAAGCAAAGTTTTAAAACTTTTTTATCAGTAAAAGCTTGCATAACAGTATATTTTTTTACTTTTTGTAAACGAGCTTGTTCAGCTTCAAAAGCTTCTGTTAAATATTTCTTTTCAGCATCATTGAGCCAAGATACTTGATCTGGTCTATCTTTAACCCAGAAGAAGAATACTACAGCGAAGAGGAGAGCAGGAACAGCTTCTAAGATGAATAATTCTTGCCAACCATGCATACCTAAAATAGAAGTATTTAATAAAACACCAGCTAAAGGAGCACCGATAATAGTAGATAATAATAGCGAAGTAAGCATTAAGGAAGTAGCACGAGCTCTTTCTTTTGGTGTGAACCAACGAGGGAATAATACAGAATAAATAACAGGATAAAGACTTGCTTCAGATGCACCAAGTAAGAAACGATAGATATAAAATTCAGTTTGAGTAGACATGAAAGCCATGAGAACGCAAACGAGACCCCATGTGAACATGATACGGGCAATCCATTTGCTAGCAGAATATTTAGCAGCAATTAAGGAGCCAGGAATTTCTAAAAGTAAGTAACCCATAAAGAAAATACCAGCACCAGCTCCAAAGATTTCAGGTGTGAGCCATGGTAAATCTTCTGTCATAGTTAAAGCCGCATAAGCTATATTTACACGGTCGATACAAGCGATGATTGAAACTAAGAATACAGGCAAAATAATATGTAAATCACGCTTTCTTTTTAAACTTGCAAAATTGATTTGTTCCATTTTTAAAACCTCCTAATAAAATATTTTGTGTAAAACTAAGTATAAATACAAAAAACCTCCGCCCCATAAAGGGACGGAGGTTATATTTCCGCGGTACCACCCTGATTTTGTCTTAATTATAGACAACAGCTCTCAACGTACATAATAATACGCGTTTCTTATAACGTAGAACAAACGTTTTAGCTTACTGGATTTCAGCTAAAATCTTCAAGGATGATTTTCATTTTTCTTTTGGCTACCACTTTTCAGCAAAATAGTGGCTCTCTGTAAGCTTTAAGGAAAAATTACTTGTTCCTATCTCTAGATTTATACTTTATTTTATATTTACAAATTTACAAAACTCATTGTAGATTAATATAATCTTATATTGCAAAATTGTCAATAGTTTTTTTAAAATAATTTATGATAAAATAAATAAATAATAAAAATTACAGAAAGTAGGTTGAAAAAATGGATAGTAGAAATTTACAATTAGCACATAATCTCATAAATTATTCTGTGCGTTTACAAAAAGGCGAAAAACTTTTAATTGAATTGATTGATGAAGGTATGGAGCTTGCACAAGCTTTGATTCAAGAAGCTTATAAAGTAGGCGGTATACCGTTTTTAACTATAAAGAATTTGAAAATGCAACGTGAATTATTATTAAATGCTACAACAGACCAAATGAAGCTTTGTGCAGAATATGAATCACTTCGCATGAAAAACATGGATGCATATATTGCTATTCGTGGCAGTGAAAATGTAAGTCAATTAAGTGATGTGCCAGCAGATAAAATGGAAATTTATTCTAAATATTGGATGAAACCAGTGCATAGTGATATACGCGTGCCAAAAACAAAATGGTGTGTTCTTCGTTATCCGAATGGTTCTATGGCACAGCTTGCAAATATGAGTACAGATGCTTTTACTGATTTTTATTACAATGTTTGCAATTTAGATTATGCTAAAATGGGCAAAGCCATGGATAGCTTAGTTAAACGCATGGAAAATGCTGATAAAGTAAGAATTAAAGGCAAAGGAACAGATATAACTTTTTCTATCAAAAATATGCCAGCTGTTAAATGTGCAGGTGATTGTAATATTCCAGATGGTGAAGTTTATACAGCTCCAATTAAAGACAGTGTAAACGGAACAATCACATATAATACACCATCAATTTATCAAGGTACTACTTTTGAAAATGTATCTTTTACTTTTGAAAATGGTAAGATAGTAAAAGCTATAGCAAATCATACAGAGGCTTTAAATAAAATTTTGGATACTGATGAAGGTGCAAGATATATAGGGGAATTCTCTTTTGGTCTAAATCCATATGTAATTTTCCCTATGAAAGACATCTTATTTGACGAAAAAATAAGTGGTAGTTTACATTTCACTCCAGGTTGTGCTTATGAAGATGCAGATAATACAAATCGTTCAGCTGTTCACTGGGATTTAGTTTTAATTCAGACTCTTGAATATGGTGGAGGAGAAATTTATCTTGATGATGAATTAATTCGCAAAGATGGTCGATTTGTTGTGGAAGATTTACTCTGTTTAAATCCTGAGAATTTAAAATAACAAGTAAAACATAATTAGTAAGAAAATAAGGTACTACAAAGGTTTTGGTAGTATCTTGTTTTTTTGCAAAAAATCAAAATATTATATATAGTACTTCTTTGTTTACATATTTTGACATTTTTTATTAGATATTGTAAAATTGCCAATAAGAAAAATTAAATCCTTAATATCTCTAAATATGTCCAGCGTCCTGGAGGTGTCGATGTTGTTTTACGATGGTATAAAAGTATACATGCAGAATGGTAAATTAGACGATGTAGAGATAGCTTATTATATTAATAAAATAAGGAAAACACATAAGGGTAAAATCCTAAAACGTATATCTTTTATTTTAGGCGAAGGCTATATTGATTTAAGATACATGTTCCAATCTTATCCTTTTGAAAGAATATGGCGAATTTCTACAGAAGATAGACTTATTGAATCTGTTGTATAAAGAGAAGAACTGCAAACAAATGATTGTATATTTTTCATTTGGTTGCAGTTCTTTTTTTATGTTAAGATGAAGTTAAAAGAAATAAAAGTAGGTGAGAAAAATGACAGAACAGAAAAGAATATTGATTGCAGTGATGATAACATCATTCATAGGTCCATTTATGGGGAGTTCAGTAAATATCGCTGTTCCAGCCATGGCTGAAGATTTTAACATGATGCCAGATGAGTTGACTTGGGCTGTTACAGCTTTTTTAATTGGTTCAGCAGCCGCTTTATTACCTTTTGGTCGTTTAGCTGATATAAAAGGACGCAGAAGAATATATCTACAAGGATTGGCTTGTATTTGTGCTACTACTTTAGTCTGTGCAGTAGTGCAAAACTTTTTAGCTTTTATCTTTGTGCGATTTTTACAGGGATTGTCTATGTCAATGATTTTTGGTACAAGTATGGCATTACTGGTCTCTTGTTGTGGTGCTGAGAATCGTGGCAAGACGATAGGTTTATCGGCAGCGTGTGTATATTCAGGTGTTTCATTAGGGCCTTTTATTGGTGGTTTTATCACAGATTATTTGGGCTGGAGAATGATTTTTTGGCTTACTGGTATAGCTTTATTGATAAATTTCTTTTTGATTTTTAAGGTGAAAACTGATTGGTATGGAGCAAAAGATAAAAAATTTGACTATATTGGTAGTATTATTTATCTAGTGATGATAGTTTTATTTTTATATGGATTATCAGATTGGACAAGACATGAATTTGTGCATTATATGCCATTTATAGCCTTTATTTTATTTTTATTATTTATATATGAGCAGAAAAAAGTTGCTTCACCACTTGTAGATTTATCTATTTTTAAAAATACAGTGTTTACCATGTCAAATATAGCCGCTTTAATTCATTATAGTGCGACTTTTGCTTTAGGTTTTGTATTATCTTTATATTTGCAATTAGTCAGAGGTATGGATGCTTTTACAGCTGGAGGATTTTTATTGATACAACCATTTATTATGACGATTGTCTCTCCTAAAGCAGGAGCATTATCCGATAAATTCTCATCAAGACTTATTGCTTCTTTAGGTATGGGTATGATGATGATAGGATTATTTGCTTTTTCTTTTTTGGATAAAGATACATCATTTTATCTGATTGGTATAAATTTAGCCTTTATTGGTTTAGGCTTTGGTTTATTTGCTTCACCGAATAATAATGCCATTATGGGAGCTGTAGAGGCAAAATTTTATGGAGTGGCGTCTTCGATTTTGGCAGTAATGCGCCTTACAGGGCAAGCGATAAGCATGTCATTAGTAACCTTGCTATTGTCTATTTTTACTGCTGAAGCGATAGAAAGTAATTATGTAGACATAATTTTACACAGTTTTAAATATATATTTATTTTATTTGGTTTTTTATGTATTATAGCCCTATTTGCTTCTTTGATGAGAGGTAAAGAAAATGTTAAAGAATAGTTAAATAATAGCTTGCGTTAGCATTTAGACAATGATATAATTAAGAAGTTATGTTAATAACGAGTTCCGCTTAGCGGAATTAATCCCTGCCCATTTGTGGGCCGATAGTCCAAAGAGGAGGTGATTTCGTGAGAAAGTACGAAGTCGTATTTATTATTAGACCAATGGAAGAAGAAGCAACTAATGCTGTTATCGAAAAGTTCTCTAACTTAATCGTTGCCAATGGTGGTACTATTGACAAAGAAGATCGTTGGGGCAAAAAACGTTTGGCTTATGAAATTAAAGACTGCACTGATGGTTTCTACTGCTTATTTGAATACACAGCAGAACCAGCTTGCTCTGCAGAACTTGATCGTGTAATGAAAATTACTGATGAAGTATTAAAACATATGATCGTTAGAGAAGACGAAAAATAATTATAAAGATTTGCCAGGGAGGAAATTACCATGAATAAGGTAATATTAGCAGGGCGTCTTGTGCGTGACCCAGAAGTACGTTACACGCAGACAGGAAAAGCGGTGGCAAGCTTTACTTTAGCTGTGAACCGTAGATTTAGTCGTAGTGCTGATCAACAACAAACAGCAGATTTTATTCCTATCGTAGTATGGGATAAATTAGCTGAAGTATGTGGCAATAATTTAGTAAAAGGCAGTCAAGTCTTGATTGAAGGTCGCATTCAGATTCGCAGTTATGATGCACAAGATGGAAGTAAACGCTATGTTACTGAAGTCATAGCCCAAGAACTTGAGTTTATGGGTTCTAGACCAACAAGTGCTCCAGCACCAACACAGCAATTCGGTGGTGCACAAATGCAGACTTCATCTCCAATGATGGGTGGAGCAGCAGCATCTTTCGGTTCTGAAGTACCCCCTGACGAAGAAATACCATTTTAAGGAGGGTAACAACATTGGTTAAACGCGATAGAAACAGAAGACCAAAAAGAAAAGTTTGTAGCTTCTGCGCTGATAAAATCGAACATATCGATTATAAAGACGTAGCAAAACTCCGTCGTTTCATTACAGAACGTGGTAAAATTTTACCTCGTCGTATTTCCGGTAACTGTGCTTGCCACCAACGTCAAGTAACAGTTGCAATTAAAAGAGCTCGTAACATCGCTCTTTTACCTTTCACAGCTGAATAATTTAGCGATAATTAAGCCGATATCATTTGATATCGGCTTTTTTGCATTTAAAAATAATTTTTTAACATATAACTGAAATCATGTTGAGCATAATCTTGCCAAAATTGATCATATGTTTCGGGTTTTTTTGTAGGCTTATGCAAGCGAGGGCTTTTTTCAATAGATTTTTGAAAATCTTTAGCAAAATAGATTAAATCTTCTTTAGCTTTAGTAAATAGTGATTTGCCATTTTGCGTATTGATTAATAACATAGAAATGCCTTTATCATCATCAATATCTTCGCTGTTTACATTATCAGAGAAGTAATTCCAAAAATCGCCAATAGTTAAATCGCTCACTCTGTCTAAATTCGTATAAGCACAATTATAGCAGGAACTCCTGAGGAAATTTCCCTTTAAAAATCCTTTGATATATTCATTAGTATCTTTATAAGAAATATCTTTTTTGTTGTCATCAAATTTGGCGATTACTTGGTAGCGACGCCAGCCTGGTTTTTCACGAAATTTAAAATCAATGACATTAGCATTATGTTTGGATTTTAAATGATTTAGATAATCTTTGAATATCTGTGGTGAAGGCACACCATGGCAAAGTAAATCAACTGTGAATAATTGACCTACATAGCGTTTTTTGAGAAAAGCATATAAACCAGCAACTTGACAAGGTGTACCGGAAAATAATACTTTTTCACCTTGAAGTAATAATTTGCGAATATCCTTATATGTTGTTCCAATAAAACTCTGTACATATTTAGAGCCAATTAATAAAGGATAATCTTCGATTTTATTGATGATGATGTGTTTAGCTTTTAAATCATCAGTCAAAGTTGAGCCACAAACATAAAAATTTTGGGATAGTGCTTGTAGCATTAAAGCGGTAAATAATCCTCCAGAAGCTGCTTGTTGACGCTTTTTAGGATTTTTATGCCAGCAAGCATAGATTTCAGCTAAGTTTTCTTCATTATGTGGTTTGAAGTATACAGGGCAAGATTTATGGCACAATCCACAATTAATACATTTTTCTTTGTCGATTTGAGGTTGCCAAAAACCTTGCTTGTCGGTGATTACTTGTATTGCATTTTTGGGGCAGATATTTTGACAAGATAAACAACCAGTACAACTATTTTTTGAGCACAGCATAAGTAAAACCTCCTTGTTATACCAAAATAGCCAAGATAGATAATGACTATCTTGGCTATTTATGTACACACAATTTTTAGTTATCAACACGACAAATGTCTGCACCTAATCCACATAATTTTTCTACGAGATTATCGTATCCTCTATCAATATGATGAATATAAGATACTTCAGTTTCGCCATTAGCAACTAAACCAGCAAGTACCATGGCAGCTCCAGCACGTAAGTCTGTAGCTTTTACTTGACAACCATTTAATGAAGGAACACCTTCAACAATAGATGTGCGTCCATCAACTTTAATACAAGCTCCCATGCGTTTTAATTCATCTACATGCATAAAACGATTTTCAAATACAGTCTCTGTAACAAGACCTGTACCATCAGCAATAGTGAGCATTGCCATAAATTGAGCTTGCATATCTGTAGGAAATCCTGGATATGGTAGAGTTTTTATATCGATAGCTTTGGGGCGCTTGTTACAGCTAACACGGATACCATCGATATCTTCTTCAATTTTAACTCCTGCTTCATTTAATTTTGCAATAACAGGTTTTAAATGTTCACTAATAGCATTTTCTATATAGATATCTCCGCCAGTCATGGCTACAGCCACCATATAGGTTCCAGCTTCAATTCGGTCAGGAATAATTGTGTAGTTATGACCAATTAATTTTGGCACACCTGTAATTTTGATCACATTTGTACCAGCACCGCGAATTTTAGCTCCCATGATGTTTAAGAAATTAGCTAAATCGATAATTTCTGGTTCTTGAGCAGCATTTTCAAGTATAGTCTGACCTTCAGCCATACATGCTGCCATGATGATATTTTCTGTAGCACCGACACTTGGGAAATCAAGATAAATACTAGTTCCTTTTAGCCCATTTGGTGCAGTAGCACTGATAAAGCCGTGTCCGATTTCGATTTCAGCTCCAAGAGCTTCAAAACCTTTGAGGTGTAAATCGATAGGTCTAGTACCAATAGCACAGCCACCAGGCATGGAAATTTTAGCTTTTCCATAACGTGCTAATAGAGGTCCCATAATAACAAAGGAAGCTCTCATTTTACGTACTAAATCATATGGTGCATCAACTGTTTTTAAAACAGTACTATCAACAAACAATGTATGTTGTTGACGATTGAAATCAACTTTAGCACCAAGCTGACGCAGAACTTCAGCGATTGTGCAGACGTCGTTTAAATAAGGTACTTCGTCTAAAACACATGGCTTATCCTGGGCCAGAAGAGTTGCTGCAATAATAGGCAGTACAGCGTTTTTTGCACCGCTAATTTTTACACGACCATGCAATTCATGACCGCCATGTATAATCAACTTTTCCAATTTTCATCCTCCACAAGACTTATATCTTTATTATTTTATCATTTACCTTTATGTATAGCAATAAGAAATTATATATATTATCTATAGACAAAGTGATTTGGAGTAAAAATAAAAAAGCTCTATTAATTTTTTGATAACTAATAGAGCTTTTAGATATATTTTATTTTTTAGCTACTTTTTGGCTATAAACGATAATTGCTCCGATAAAGAGAACAGGTAGAATATAATTCATATATTCAGTTAAAGATAACAAGAAATTACCAATGATTTTATCATGAAGTATCATACTAGCAGAAGTATAAGCTAAGATAGCAGAGCCAAGAGTGATGAGGATAGGTAATCTATCCATTAAGTTGGAAATGATTTGGCTACCCCATACAACGATAGGAATACTAATAGCTAAACCTAATAATACGAGTACCATATCACCATGAGCAACACCAGCGATAGCCAATACATTATCTATGCCCATAGCAGCATCAGCAATGATAATTGTTTTGATAGCAGTGGCAAAACCAGTAGAAGCACTAAGAGAATTTGTATCTTCAAGATTGTGTTTTTCTGGTTTTAATAATTTAAAAGCTATTGGCAATAAGATAAGACCGCCGATTGCTTGTAGAAAAGGAATTGTTAATAAATATGTTGCAATTAAAGTCATGATAGCGCGAATTACTACAGCACCGGCAGTACCAATATAAATGGCACGTTTACGCATATTTTCTGGTAATTTACGAGAAGCCATAGCAATGACTACAGCATTATCACCAGCTAATACTAAATCAAGTAAAATAATAGAACCTAAAGCTAATAAAAATTGAGTAGATAAGATTTCCATAAATTGCTCCTTCCATTAAAAGTCTTTTGAACACAAAAAAAGACTTTTAATACACACATGAATTATATGCGTATTAAAAGTCTCACTTATCGAAAATAATCGACGTTATTGCCAGAAGCGATTGCTACAGTGATTGTTGACAATAACACAAGGAAGTTACTCCCTTTTAATATCGTTATTATTATAATAGATAAATATAAAATCTGTCAATGATAATAGAAATAATTTATTTTAAAAAGTAATGATTATTTATTTGATGATAATTGTAAACATTCATCAATTACTTCTTGCATTTCTGGTGGTATGAATTTGTTTTTATGATAAACAATATTAAATTGACGTTTAAATACAAGTTCAGGCATAGTAAAAGTTTTTAATTTGCCTTCTTTTAATTCATCTTTGATAGCTTCAGTGGAGATTACAGAAACACCTAAACCGCTGATGACAGCTTTTTTTATAGCTTCCATGCTATTGTAAATACCAGCAGTTTGATAATAAATATTATGTCTGTGCATTACTTGTTCAAATAATTCACGAGTTCCACTGCCTGTTTCACGAACGAAAAATCTTAGTTTTGTTAAATCTTCAAGAGTGATTTCTTTATCAGCTAATGGGTGATTTTGTCCAATGATGAAGACTAATTCATCATTCATAAAAGGTTTAGTAATCAAGTATTCAGAATGGATTTCACCTTCAACTAAAGCTAAATCTAAGCTATCATTTAAAAGCATTTCTTCAAGCTCAGATGTATTATGAATTTCTGAAAAGATTTCTTTGCCAGAACCATTATGGGAAATATGCTGAATTAAATCAATGAGAAAATTACTGCCGATGGTGATACTAGCACCAATGCGAAGATGATATACTTCATTGAATGCACGCATAGCTTGTTCTGTTTGAGCGTTCAGATTGATCAAATTGCGAGAATAACGTAATAATCTACGACCTGCCTCTGTAATAAAAATGCGACGACCTAAACGTTCAAATAGAAGTGTTTGATAATGTGCTTCTAATTCTTGAATAACTTGACTAACAGATGGTTGAGTCATATGAAGTTTTTTGGCAGCAGCAGTAATACCATTTTCTTCACAAACTTTAATAAATATAGTTAAATGTCTAAGTGTCATTATTACTCCTCTTTGTATTTATAAAATCTAAAATTAAAAATGTTTCACGTGAAACATTTTATTTATCTACTTGAATATCAGCTCCAGGTCCATCAGTAGCTATGGCAACGCCTGCTTCAGCAAATGTCTTCATATCTTTCATCATTTGAAGTGATGCGTCAATTAATTTCATGCCCAAGCTACAGATACAACCACCGCCTGTAGTTATATTTAAGTCTAAATAATCAGGACATACAAACATTAGATAAGGATTGATAGCAGGAGCTAAAACTAAAGCGTATTTTAAAGCGATAGTGGATACTAAATCATCAGATAATGTCAATATGCCATTGCTAGCAGCACCTATGGCGATACCTGCCATAAAAGCGATTTGTTGTAAATCTTCTGTAGGTGTTAAGGAAAGAAAACCGCGTTTACCGTAACGTAAATCACCATTAGGTAGACATAATTGTTGTTGAATATTTAAGCTAAATGTACCACAAATTTCTTTAGGATGAGTTTCACAGCAAGCTATGCCTAAAACTTCAACATTTTTGATTTTAGAGCCATAACTTATACCTTGTAAAAGACTGAAGGATAATGTCTTTTCTGTGAGATTAGATTGTGGAATAGCAGTGAAATGATAATCTGCATTAGCATGATGAGCAAATGATTGAGTGAGTCGATGTTGTACGATACTACAGCTCTTTTCAGATGTTAAAACAATGATTTTTTTGCGTACAGATGTAGGTTTCACTTTTTTTACAATACCAGATATATGTTCAGCTATTTCTTCTAATCTACCTAAACTATAAATAGGTTTAGTCAGATTATCAATGCGAAATCTACATTGTTTTTGGATATCTGTATCTAAAGCTGGAATATTGCGAGTGCGTTTTAATAATGTGGTCTTTGTATTTAAATCTGCTTGAGGAATGTTAGGGCGGATTAATTTATCTGTTTCGGCAAGTGCTGCTTGATATACAGATTGATAAGCTTCAATAGCACAATCTAAGATATTAACAGCGATAGATGAGCCTGTAGCTTCGCCTAAGCGGAATTGTAAGTCCATGTATGGAGATAGATTTAATTTCTTTAAAATAGCATTATGAGCTGGTTCAGCAGCTAAATGAGATGCCATGAGATAATTTGTTATTTCAGGGCAAATAGCTTGAGCAACTAAAGCAGCTGAGCCTGTATTAAAGCCATCTAAAACGACAAAGCAACGATTAGCGGCAGCACCTAATATTATGCCTGTGATACAAGCAAGTTCAAAGCCACCTAATTTACTAATGACATCAATACCATCAGTAGGGTCAGGTTTATTTACTTTTAAAGCTTGTTTTACTACTTCAATTTTAATGGCAAGTCGTTCATCAGAGATATTAGTTCCTCTACCTGTTGCTTGTTTAGGTGTTAGATTACAAAGGCAAGCAACCATAGCAGCGCTTGATGTAGTGTTAGCGATGCCCATTTCTCCAGGCAAGAAACAGCGATATCCTTGTTTAGCATATTCATTTACAAGTTCTATACCAGTTTCAATAGCACGAATTGCTTGTTCATGAGTCATTGCAGGGCCTTTAGCACAGTTTTGTGTGCCATGAGCGATTTTGCGGTCGATTAATCCAGGAATATCATCGACAGGAGCTTTGATACCCATATCTACAACTATCATATCAGAACCACAAAAATTAGACATGCAATTGGCTACAGCACCTTTAGAAACGAGGTAATTTTTAGTCATATGTGCTGTTGTTTCTTGAGGATAAGCGCTGACATTCATTTCAGCAACGCCATGGTCGCCACAAGTTATGATAGTGAATTTTTTAGGAATTTCAGGGTGAATTTGACCTGTGATACCTACATAGCGCAATAATAGATTTTTTAACTCACCAAGACCATCTGCATTTGTCATGGTTTGAGCTAATTTATTTTCAACAAATTTTATCGCTCTTTGATCTGGTGGTAAGATTTTTTTTATAGTTTGATTAAGCAAGGACATTATTGTTCTCCTTTGTTACTTGTTTAAGGCTTAAGCCAATGCGATTGCGTTTAGCATCTACACTGATGACTAAAACATTTAAAATATCACCAACAGATACAACATCTAATGGGTGTTTTACATGTTTATTGCTTAATTCAGAGATATGAATAAGACCAGCAGTCTTGATACCAATGTCAACAAAAACACCGAAATCAGTGATATTGCGAACTGTACCACGCATGATAGTACCCACTTTGATATCTTCTAATTTGATGATATTTTGGCGTGTAAGTGGTGCTGGTAAATCTTCACGTGGATCGCGACCTGGTTTTGTTAGAGCATCTAAGATATCTTTAACAGTAAAAACGCCAGCATTTAATTTAGTAGCTAATTTATCTATATCCACTAATTTGATTTTAGATTTAAGTAAATCTAATTTATTTTTATCGGCTAAATCTTCAAGGGAAAATCCTAATTCAGCTAATATTTGCTCAGCAAGAGGATATGATTCAGGATGTACAGGCGTATTATCAAGTGGGCAAGTAGCACCATTGATGCGCAAAAATCCTGCACATTGAGTATAAGCTGTAGGTCCAAGGCGAGAAACTTTTAGTAGTTCTTTACGTGAAGCAAATATGCCATGTTCATCACGATATTTAATGATATTTTTAGCTACAGTAGCATTGATACCAGCAATATGTTTTAAAAGAGCAGCAGAAGCTGTATTTAGTTCTACACCTACATGGTTAACAGCAGCTTCAATAACAGCATCTAAAGTATTAGCTAATTCTTTTTGATTGACATCATGTTGATATTGACCGACGCCAATAGCTTTAGGTTCAATCTTTACAAGTTCCGCTAATGGGTCTTGAATACGACGAGCGATAGAGATAGCGCCACGAATAGTTACATCATATTCAGGTAATTCTTCTATAGCTAATTTGGAAGCAGAATAAACAGATGCGCCTGCTTCGTTAGTGATTAAATAATGAACAGGTAATTTATGTTCATTGATTAAATTAGCTACGAATTCTTCTGTTTCATAAGAAGCAGTACCATTGCCGATAGAGATTAAATTTACTTTATATTTTTGAATATAATCTAATAGCTTCTGTGCAGATTTTGCTTTAGCGTCATCACTCATAGTGATATATAATACACCATGGTCTAAAACTTGTCCTGTAGCATCGACAATTGCCATTTTACAACCTGTACGATATCCAGGGTCAAGTCCCATTACAGTATAACCAGCTAGTGGTGTTTGTAAGAGCAATTGTTTGAGATTGGAAGCAAATACATGGATTGCTTGAGTCTGAGCTGTTTCAGTAAGCTGATTGCGAATTTCTCTTTCAAGTGCAGGGAAGATTAGACGTTTATAGGCATCAATGATTGCATTTGTAAGAAATTCTTTGTATGGACTATTTTGTTTTAAGATAAATTTAGTGATGATAGCAATATCTTTATCTATATCACTGATTAATTTTACTTTTAAAATATCTTTACTTTCACCGCGATTGATAGCTAAAATGCGATGTGATGGTAGATGTTTAATTGGTTCTGTATAATCTTCGTACATGAGAAAAGCTTCATCACTGTCAGCTTCTTTATCTCTAGTAATGCTCAATGAAGAAGTTTGCCAGAGATGTTGGCGAAGTTTAGCACGAATATCTGCACTATCAGAAATAGTTTCGGCAATGATGTCAGAAGCGCCAGCGAGTGCTTCATCACTAGAAGTTACTTCGTCATTTAAATATTTCAAGGCGATATCTTCAAGTTTTTCAGAGCTATCTTCTTGTTTTAAGATAAATTGAGCGAGAGGCTCTAAACCTTTTTCTTTAGCAATCATAGCACGAGTGCGTTTTTTCTGTTTATATGGTAGATATATGTCTTCAAGTTCTTGAAGTTTTTCTACTTTATCTATAGCCAAGGAGAGTTCAGGAGTCATTTTTCCTTGTTCTTCAATGTTATTTTTTATTTCATTTTGACGTTTAATTAAATTACGTACATAAATAAGCTTATCGTTTAAATCACGAAGCTGTTCATCCTTCATATCGCCAGTTGCTTCTTTACGATAACGTGCGATAAAAGGAATTGTATTACCTTCGTCTATGAGTTTTATAGCAGCATTTATTTGACTTGTTTTTAGTTTAAGTAGATTTGCTAGATAAGCTGTGATATTTTGTTCAAGCATAAAAAGTCTCCTTAATAAATGTTATTAGTAATTATATCATATAATATGAAAAAAAAGTTATAGATAAAAGCTCAAGAGTCAAACTCAATCTTAATTGACGAGGTTTTATCGCTGTGATAGAATTAACGCCATAGCAAAAAGTTTTTAGATATTACATAAAATTTATAATAATAGTGGGAGGATAAGAAAATATGCCTATAAAAATACCAAGTACATTACCAGCTTCACAAATACTAGAGAGCGAAAATATTTTCGTGATGGATACCGAAAGAGCTTATACACAAGATATTCGTCCCCTCAAGATTTTAATTTTAAATTTAATGCCTAATAAAACTGTTACAGAAACGCAATTATTAAGACTTTTAGGTAATACACCGCTACAGATTGAAGTAGATTTTATTTACACAGAGTCTTATTTACCAAAACATACATCAATACAATATTTATCTCAATTTTATGGTACTTTTGAAGATGTAAAAGATAAATATTATGATGGTTTTATCATCACAGGTGCACCTGTTGAACGTATGGAATATGAAGAAGTAGCATATTGGAAAGAAGTATGCGAAATTATGGATTGGAGCAGGAAACATGCTTGGTCTACTTTCCATATTTGTTGGGGTGCTTTTGCAGGACTTTATCATCATTATGGTATAAAAAAATATTATGAACCTAAAAAAGTATTTGGTGTATATAAACATCATTTAAATGTAAAACATGAAAAATTATTCCGTGGTTTTGATGATGAATTCTATGTACCACATTCTCGTCATATCGGTATGAAAAGAGAAGATATTGAAAAAGTAAAAGATTTAACTATCATGGCAGAAGGCGATGCAGGAGTTTATATTGTTGCTAATTTGAAAGATAATGAATTTTTCATTACAGGTCATGCAGAATATGATCCATATAGTTTGAAAAGCGAATATGATAGAGATATAAAAGCTGGTATGGATATGCACATTCCTATCAATTATTATCCTGATGATGACCCAACAAAAGAACCGATTGTAAGATGGAGAAGTGTAGCTAACTTATTATTTAATAACTGGCTTAACTATTATGTATATCAAGAAACTCCATATGATATTGATACACTTAAACAAAATCCTAGACGTAAATAAATTAGATAAAGAGAGAAGCGTTTATTTTTATGTATTTAAAAAAGATAGCTATAATTTTTAGCTTATGTTTATTGATTTGCAACATAGCTTTGGCAAAGACCTTGCCTAACCCTGATACAAGTGCAGTGTCAGCTTGTTTGATAGATGCTGATGATAATGGTGTATTATACGGTAAAGATGAAGATAAAATAATGCATCCTGCTAGCACCACAAAAATAATGACAGCGATTTTAGCTTTAGAAAGTGGCAAATTAGACGAGCCATTAGTGATAACACCAGAAGCAGTGAATACAGAGCCTTCTTCTTTGGGTTTAAGATTAGGCGATAAAATAACTTTAAGAGAAGCTTTGACTGGTATGATGATAGTATCTGGCAATGATGCAGCCGTAGCTGTAGCGCAAACAGTAGCGGGAAGTGTACCAGCATTTGCTAAAATGATGAATGACAAAGCAAAAGAACTAGGGGCAGTAAATACGCATTTTCTAAATCCTCATGGACTTACAGCTCAAGGTCATTATTCTACTGCTCATGATATGGCAATTATTGCAAGTTATGCTATGAAAAAGCCTGAATTTAGAGAAATAGTAAGTAAAAAAGCATATAATATGAAATATATGGATGGTCATACTGAATATGTAACTACTACAAATCGCTTTTTAAAAAGTGGTTTTGAAGGTGCTAATGGTATAAAGACAGGTTTTACAAATGCAGCAGGAGATTGCTTAGTAGCTTCAGCTACACGTGGGCAAAAAACTTTGATTGCAGTATTTTACAATGATGATTATCGTTGGGACGATGCGCCAGTTTGGCTTGAATTTGGCTTCAGTTTCTATGACCCTAGTGAATTGCAAGATAGAACTGTAGTGAATAAACAAAATGTAATTAAATTAAATAAAATTACAGAACAAAGAATAAAACACAGTAGAGAAACAAATAAAAATTTAGCAGCTTTAGATGCTGCAATTGTTAACAGAGCTAAAAGCTTAAATAATAAAACAACAGATGTAGCAGATACAGCACAACAAACAAAAGCAAAAGATGTAGATGTAGCTGAAAATACAAAAGTAGAAGTATCTAGTGATGTAGACAATAATATAAATAATAATGAGTATAAAGAAAATAATAGTAGTGAAGAAAATGTCGAAGTTGCTTCTGATGTAACAGTGGATATGAATACAACTGAGATAACAACACCAGAAGAATTAAACCCATCATTAGAAAAGTATGTATATTGATAAAAAACTCTTTGTTAAATATTAAAATCAATATTTAACAAAGAGTTTTTATTTTTAGGTAAGAAAGACAAAGCCTCCAGTTTTGATATGTACTATCTTTACTGAACAAAACCAGTAAGAAGGGTGTACATCAAAACTGGGGGCTTTATTTTTAAGGTGTTACTAAATGAACATTATTATGTTTGAAATAATCGTTGTATTTTGAGGAGAATTTATTATCGGAGATGATATAGTCCATATCTTTTAATTTAGCAAAAGTAACTAAGGAAACTTGGTCTATTTTTGTAGAATCTACTAATAAAATTTTAGTTTTGCTATTACTTGTAAGATATTTTTTTATATCTCCTTCCATTGGAGAAGCATTTGTAGCACCATTTTCAATAGAAATACCTGTAGCAGCCAAAAAGCATTTTGAGATATTAAATCCTTCTAAAAATTGGAGAACACTTGCTCCAACAAAGGCATTAGATGGGCGATAAAGAGTGCCACCAGTAGCAATTATATTCATTTGTGGATAATGAAAAGCTTCATTAATTACATAAACGTTAGCTGTTAAAATGGTAAGATTTTTCTTTTCTGCTAAATATGGAATCATATGCATTGTAGTAGTTCCAGAATCAATGTAAATAATGTCATTATCGTCTACAAGATTTGCAGCTAATTTAGCTAGCTGTTTCTTTTTCGTCTTATTTTTTATTTCGCGAGCAGCAAATGGTTCTGGAATATTAGTTTGATTTCGCATAATGCCACCATAGACTTTTTTGATGGTACCACGCTTTTCTAATTCAGCAATATCTCTACGAATTGTATTTTTAGATACATTAAAGATTTCACATAAGTGGTTAATAGATAAAGTATTTTGTTCCTCTAAGAGGTTTTCAATATCATTTAAACGAGTTGCTTTCATCTTATACACCGCCTAATTATAATATTATCAAAAAATATGGTTTCAAATGGGTAAATCTTGGTTAATTTAATCATTTTTTATAATTATATTATTATTATTTGTTTTTTTCAAGATATTTATAAAACAAAGATTTTATCGATTTTATAAGAGTTATATATTCTATAAGTTACTCAAATATATAAAAAATATATATTAAATCTATTGACAAAATTACAAAAATGTATTAACTTATAATCAAAAGATAATCATAAAATAATCATAAAATCAATATTTTGTATCCGGATTATATAGCTGGATTTTAATAATTAAGGAGTTGAATAGACATGGGCGTGTTTTTAGTTCCATCAAAAATCTTATCTGGTGTAGGTGCAATCAATGAATTAGGTGCTAATATTAAAGGAAAAGGAAATAAAGCATTAATTGTTACTGATAAATTTATGGTACAATTTGGTAATGTTGCAAAAGTTACCAATGCTCTTGATGCATGTAATATTGAATATGTGGTATATGATGGTATTAGTGGTGAACCAACAGATAAAATGGTAGCTGAAGGTGTAAAACTTTATCAAGAAAATGAATGTGATTTCTTGATTGGTTTAGGCGGCGGTAGCCCAATGGATAGTGCTAAGGCTATTGGTGTAATGGTAGCTAGTGATGCTAAAAAAATCAGTGATTTTATGCATAAATCAATAACTGTTAATGTACCATATTTAGTAGCTATTCCAACTACAGCAGGTACAGGTTCAGAAGCTACTCAATTTACAATTATTGCTGATACAGAAAATAATGTAAAAATGCTTTTAGCAGGTCCATCTGTATTACCAGCATTAGCAGTAGTTGATCCAGCATTTACAATGACAGCTCCTCCATCTGTTACAGCTGCAACAGGTGTTGATGCTCTTTGTCATGCAGTAGAAGCTTATACATCTAGAAAAGCACAACCACTTTCTGATACATTTGCATTATCTGCTATCAAAAAAATTCATAAAAATTTACCTATTTGTTTTGCTGATGGTAAAAATGAACAAGCTAGAATGCAGATGGCACTTGGTGCAACTGAAGCTGGCATAGCATTTAATAACTCTTCTGTAACAATTGTTCATGGAATGAGTCGTCCAATTGGAGCATTATTCCATATTGCTCATGGTGTATCCAATGCAGTATTATTACCAGCTTGTATGGAATTTGCTATTCAAGAAAATACAGCAAGATTTGCTGAAATTGCACGTATTATGGAAGTAGCAACAGATGAAACTGATGATATGACAGCAGCTAAAGCTTTTGTAGCTGAAGTGACACGTTTCTGTAAAGAATTAAATATTCCTTCTGTTGAAGAAATTTTAAATAAAAATGGATTTACAAAAGATGATTTCTTAGCTCAATTAGACAAAATGGCTACAGATGCATTAGATAGTGGTAGCCCTGCAAATACAATGAGACAACCAACTAAAGAAGAAATCATTGAAATCTACAAAAAATTGTTTTAATTGATATATAATTAAGGAGTAAAAACTATGGCATTAGCTAAATTAAGTGAGCTTTTGAGCTCTGTAAAAGATAATAGTTATGCAATTGGTTCATTTAATGTTTCAAATATGGAAATGGCAATGGGAGCAATAAAAGCAGCAGAAAAAATGCAAGCTCCTATTATCATTCAGATTGCAGAAGGAAGACTTAGATATTCTCCATTAGAAATTTTAGGGCCAATCATGATGGCAGCAGCAAAAAATACAACTGTGCCAATCGCCGTACATTTAGATCATGGTGGAACTATGGAAACAATAAAATTAGCTCTTGAATTGGGCTTTACATCTGTAATGTTTGATGGTTCTAAATATCCTCTTGAAGAAAATATCGCACGCACAAAAGAAGTAATTGCTTTGGCAAAATCCTATGGTGCTGATGTAGAAGCAGAAATTGGACGTGTAGGTGGAGCAGAAGGCGATTATAAAGCAGTAGATATTGCACTTACTAGTGTAGAAGAAGCAAAATGCTTTGCAGAAGAAACAAAAGTAGATGCTTTAGCTGTAGCTATTGGTACTGCTCATGGTAATTATAAAGAAACACCAAAATTGCGTATTGATAGATTAAAAGAAATTGCAGCTGAAGTTAGTTGTCCACTAGTATTACATGGTGGTACAGGTCTTACAGAACAAGATTTTAAAAACTGTATTGCAGGTGGTATTAAAAAGATAAATATAGCGACTGCTTCTTATGATAGTGTAGCTAAACGTTTTAAAGAAGTGGCAAAAGAAGATCCAGATGCAAATTATTTTACATTTAGTGATGCTGCTGTAAATGCTACTTGTGAAAATATTATGAGACATATGGAAATATTTGGCTTGAAAAATAAATTATAATTCGGCAAATATATAGATTAAGGAGAGAACAACATGGCTTTAATAGAATTTGATCAAAATAAACCAATGGATATAGTTTTAATTGGTAGAGCTGCTATTGATTTTAACCCAAATGAAATACATCGTACTTTAGATAAAGTAAGAACTTTCACTATGTATGTAGGAGGTAGCCCTGCAAATATTGCTGTAGGTGTTAATAAACTTGGTAAAAAAGTAGGATTTATTGGTGCTGTATCTGATGATCAATTTGGTGATTTCATCATTAATTTCTTCAATGATAGAGGTATTGATACAACTCAGATCGTAAGAGCTAAAAATGGTGAAAAACTTGGTCTTACTTTCACTGAAATTAAAAGTCCAACAGAAAGCAGTATTTTGATGTATAGAAATATGGCTGCTGATTTTGTAATTACTCCAGAAGATGTGTCTGAAGAATATATTGCACAAAGCAAAATCTTATTAGTATCTGGTACAGCTCTTGCAGCAAGCCCATCTCGTGAAGCTTGTCTTATGGCAATTAATTATGCTAAAAAGCATGGTACAAAAGTTATTTTTGATATTGACTATCGTGAATACAACTGGAGAAGTAAAGCAGATATTGCTGTTTACTATTCTTTAGTTGGACGCATGAGCGATGTTATTATTGGCTCTCGTGAAGAATTTAATTTAACTGAATATTTACCAGAAGAAAATGATGTAGCAGATTATGAAATAGCAGAAAAATATTTAAATTATGGTAATCAAATTGTTATTATTAAACATGGTAAAAAAGGTTCTGTAGCTTATGGCGCAGATAAAGAAGCTTTTAAAGTTGATTCTTATAAAATTAAACTTTTAAAATCCTTTGGTGGTGGAGATGCTTATGCTTCTGCATTTATCTATGGTCTTTTAGAAGGTTGGAGCTTAGCAGATTCTCTTCGTCATGGTACAGCACATGCAGCTATGGTTGTTGCTAGTCATAGCTGTTCTGAAGCAATGCAAGATGCACCAGCTATTGATGCTTTTATTCAAGAACATGCAGCTGAACAAGTTATTACTCCTGTTGAATGGAAGGTAGTGTTATAATGGCTGAAGCAAAATTTGGTAAAATGGGTGCACAATTAAAACATGGTTATAATAGTGCGACTATTTGTGAAAGCAATATGATGATGGACATTGGTATTCAAGTTATGAGTGCTGGTGAAAAACTTACTTTTAACGAACAAGCAAAAGAAGTTGCCTATGTAATTTTAACTGGTGAAGTAAAAATATCTTGGGAAAATAATACAGAAGTAATGAAACGTACTTCTTTATTTGATGAAAATCCTACTTGTTTGCATGTACCATTAGCTACAGAAGTTACTATAGAAGCTGTAGTAGATTCTGAGGTTTTAATCCAAAAAACAGAAAACGATACAAAATTTGCTCCTAAATTCTATCATCCAGAAGATGTACAAGCTGATGTCTTCGGTGGAGGTGTATGGAGCGGTACAGCAACAAGAACTGTTCGTACAATTTTTGATTATGAAAATGCGCCATATTCTAATATGGTAAATGGTGAAGTTATCAATAGCCCAGGTCGTTGGTCTAGTTATATACCACATTTTCATCCACAGCCAGAAGTATATGTATATAAATTTGACCGTCCACAAGGTTTTGGTGCAGCTTTTATTGGTGAAGATACCTTCCGTACAGAAACTAATGCATATGTAGCAATTCCTGGTGGAGATATACATCCACAGGTAACAGCTCCAGGTTATGCTATGTGGTATAGCTGGATGATAAGACATCTTCCAGATGATCCTTGGGCCAAAACTCGTATTGTATGTGAAGAACATGCTTGGCTTGAAGAAGATGGAGCAGAAGCAAAAATTTGGGATCCTCTAAAGAAATAAAATAAATTAAAAATAGAAAAATGGAAAAGCTATAATTTTGAATTATCAAGATTATAGCTTTTTTTTAAAAAAATGTTTAAAAATATAAAATATTATTAAAAAGATAATATAAACCTATTTTTTAGTTAATATTATATCTATAGTGTTCTTTTATTATATGCTATAGTATTAATTGTAAAGGCAAGGTAGAAAACGAAATTTTATGTACATAAAGATAAATATTGCCCGTAGAAGCAAAATAGATATTGCAATCGGAAAAGAAAGGATTAGATAATAATGGCAAATACAGTTCGTCTTACAGTAGCACAAGCTTTAGTAAAATTTTTAAATAATCAATACATCGAATTTGATGGTAAACAAAATAAAATGTTTAAAGGTATCTTCACTATTTTTGGTCATGGTAATGTTGTTGGTCTTGGTGAAGCTTTAGAAAATGATCCAGGTGATTTAATTGTACATCAAGGTCGTAATGAACAAGGTATGGCTCATGCAGCAATGGGTTATGCAAAACAAAAAAGAAGAAAACAAATTTATGCATGTACTTCTTCTGTAGGACCTGGTGCAGCAAATATGGTAACAGCAGCAGCAACTGCAACTGCTAACTGCATACCAGTATTATTTTTACCTGGTGATGTATATGCAACTCGTCAGCCAGATCCAGTTCTTCAACAAATGGAACAACCACATGATTTATCTATTAGTACAAATGATGCTTTTCGTGCTGTATCTAAATATTGGGATAGAGTTACTCGTCCTGAACAGTTGATGAGTGCATGTATCAATGCAATGCGTGTATTGACTGATCCAGCTGATACTGGTGCAGTAACAATTGCACTTCCTCAAGATGTTGAAGGTGAAGCATATGATTATCCAGAATACTTCTTCCAGAAACGTGTTCATCGCATTGACCGCCGTCCTGCAACAAAAGCTATGGTTGAAGATGCAATTAAATTAATCACTGCTAAGAAAAAACCAATGCTCATTTGTGGTGGTGGTGTAAAATATTCTGAAGCTTGGGATACATTTAGAGAATTTGCTCATAAATATAATATTCCATTTGGCGAAACACAAGCAGGTAAAGGGGTTATCGTTTGGGATGATCCAATGAATTTAAATGGTCTTGGTGAAACAGGTTGTATAGCTGCTAATGAAATTGCTAAAGAAGCTGACCTTGTAATTGGTGTTGGTACTAGATATACAGACTTTACGACATCTTCTAAATGGATTTTCCAAAATCCAGAAGTTTCTTTCTTAAATATCAATGTTTCTGAATTCCATGCATATAAATTAGATGGTGTACAGGTTGTAGCTGATGCTAAAGTAGCACTTGAAGCTATTGATGCTGAACTTGAAAAAACTGGTTGGAAATCTTCCTATACTACAGAAATTGCTGCTGCTAAAGCAAAATATGTAGCAGAAACTGATCGTTTATACAACTTAGAATATACAGGTAAAGATTTTGTTCCAGAAATTGATGATGCTTTAGATACAGATAAAGTATATGAAGAATTCCACAATATTACAGGTTCCTATCTAACTCAAAGCCGTGCATTTGGTATTATTAATCAATTTGTTGCTAAAAATGGTGGCGTTGTAGTAGGTGCATCTGGTTCTTTACCAGGAGATTTACAAAGAGGTTGGCGTGTATATAACCCTAATACTTACCATGTTGAATATGGTTTCTCTTGTATGGGTTATGAAGTAAATGCTTCTTTAGGTGTAAAAATGGCTGAACCTGATAAAGAAGTATATACTATGGTTGGCGATGGTGCATACATGATGCTTCATTCTGAACTTCCTACATCTATTCAAGAACATAAAAAGATTAATGTTATGTTATTTGATAATATGACATTTGGTTGTATTAACAATCTTGAAATTGAACATGGTATGGGTAGCTTTGGTACAGAATTCCGTTTCAGAAATGAAAAAACTGGTAAATTAGATGGTGGCTTTGTACCAGTAGATTTTGCGATGAATGCAGCTTCTTATGGTTGCAAAACTTATAAAGTAACAACTGTAGAAGAATTAAAAGCAGCTTTAGAAGATGCTGAAAAACAAACAGTATCTACATTAATAGATATCAAAGTATTACCAAAAACAATGCTTCATGGTTATGGTCATTGGTGGCGTGTAGGTCAGCCTCAAGTTTCTAAGAGCGAAACTGTTCGTAAGGCATATGAAGCACTTAAAGTAGAACTTGCAAAAGCTAGACAATATTAATTGAAATATTAAAATGAATAAAAAGTCTCATAATTTTATGGGACTTTTTTTGTATGATTTATTGGAGTGTAATAAAAATGAAAGTAGTAGCATTTAATGGTAGCCCTAGAAAAGGCGGTAATTGTGAACAAGCGTTAAATTTTATGGGAGAAGTATTTAATAACAATGGTATAGATTTTGAAATTGTACAAGTTGGTAATAAAATGATAAGAGGATGTTTAGCTTGTTATCATTGTTTACAGACTGGCAGTGGTTATTGTGTGCAAAAAGATGATATTAATGAATGGATTGATAAAATGGTAGAAGCTGATGGTATAATCTTAGCATCTCCAGTTTATTATGGTGGTATATCAGGTACAATGAAATGCTTTTTAGATCGAGCTTTTTTAGCTGCTGGTCATAAGCTTCATCATAAAGTAGGAGCATCTATAGTAACTGCTCGTCGTTCTGGAGCATTAGAAACATTTCAACAATTAAATGCTTATCTTAATACCATGGAAATGATAATGCCAACAGCAGATTATTGGAATAATCTTCATGGATTAGATGTAGGAGAAGTAAATCAAGATATTGAAGGCATTGAAGTTGTACAAAAATTGGCTCGTAATATGGCTTGGATAATGAAAGTAATAGAAGCAAGTAAAGGCAAGATTGATCCACCAGAAACAAAACCACGTACTATGACTAATTTTATACGTTAGAAATAAAAAAGAGTCTTGTTATCAAGGCTCTTTTTTTGCTAAACTAGAGAAAAGAATAAATATGTATTTTGAGGAGTAAAGTTGTATGACAAAAACAGCAAGACAATTACAAGAAGAAGGATTATTATACGATGTTTTTGAACAAGAATTAACTGATATAAAAGATAGAACATATGGTTTAGTCAGTGAATTGAGTAGAGTTAGTCATTTTGATATGGAATTTGTAATGTCTTTAGTAAGAAAAATAGTAGCGAAAATAGGTCAAGATAGCTATATTGTGCCACCATTTCGTTGTGATTATGGCGACCATGTATTTATTGGCAATAACACATATATAAATTACAATTGTTGCTTTTTAGACTCAGCAAAAGTTACAATTGGCGATTATGTGTATATGGGGCCAAATTGTAATATTTTCACACCATGTCATCCTATTCATCATGAATTACGTAAGGAAAAAGTAACAGAATACGCACTTCCTGTAACAGTGGGTTCGCATAGCTGGATTGGTGGAGATGTAGTCATCACTCCAGGTGTTACTATTGGTGAAAATTGTGTCATTGGTGCAGGTTCTGTAGTAACAAAAGATATTCCAGATAATTCTATTGCTGTAGGTAATCCTTGTAAAGTAATTAGACAGATAAATGATAAAGATAGAGAATATATAAATAGTTTGATTTTGGATGATGAAACAAAAGATAGCAAATATAAACAAGAACATGGTTATATTTATAGTGCCAAAGATGAAGCTATTTTTAATATAGTGAAAGATACAGTTCATTATGTAGAGATTTTAAATAAATTATCTAATAGTGAAATTCAGCGTCGTAGAGATTTCTTAAGAACTTTTGTGGCAAAATTAGACGAAGGTGCTATGATTAATAGCCCATTTTATATGGAGTTTGCTAATCATTTAGAAATGGGTGTAAATAGCTTTATCAATTATGACTGTATCATGCTTAATAATGCGATGGTAAAATTGGGTGATAATGTATTAGTTGGGCCAAAAGTAAGTTTCTATACAGCTATGCATCCAATTGACGCTAAACAACGTGAACAATGGCTTGTATATGCTAAGCCAATAACTGTTGAAGATAATGTATGGATTGGTGGTTCAGCTACTATTTTAGGTGGTGTAACTATTGGTAAAAACGCCATTGTAGGTGCTGGTGCAGTAGTAACAAAAGACGTTGAGCCAAATACAATAGTAGTGGGTAATCCTGCTAGAGTTTTGCGTAAAATCACAGCAGAAGATAGTAAGAAATATCAAGAAGAATTAGCAAAACAAAAAGATATAAATAAAAGTGAATTTGATAAGATGATGGCTGGTCAATGGTATAATGCAATGGATTATTCTATGTTGAAATTGCGTCAAGAAAATAATAAAAAGACAGAAGCATATAGCAGAATAACTATAAATACTTTATCTTATAAAGATAGAATGGCAAAAGCTATTGTTAAAGAATTTGGTGAAAATGCTAATATTATACCACCATTTACTTGTGATTATGGCTGTAATGTAAAAGTAGGAGATAATACTGTTATCAATCACAGTGGTGTATTTTTGGATACGAATGAAATCAATATTGGCAAACATGCTTTAATTGGACCAAAATCTGGGCTTTATGGAGCTATACATCCTTTTGATGTAGAAGCTAGAAATGAAGGCATTGAAAAAGCAAAGACAATTAATATCGGTGATGGTGCTTGGCTTGGTGGTAAAGTAACAGTAGTACCAGGTGTAAGCATTGGCAAACATTCAGTGATTGGTGCAGGTTCAGTAGTAACAAAAGATATACCAGATGATGTAGTAGCAGTAGGTAATCCTTGTAGAGTAATTAGAAAAATTACAGAAGATGACAAAATAAATCCAATCCGTAAAAAATAAATAGATAATAAAAAAGCCTTAAGAATTTTTCTTAAGGCTTTTATTGTTTCACGTGAAACATTTGATGATTTTTTGACTATGAGTTGTTATATATACTCCTAAAAAAATAAATAAGGCGCCAGATAATTGAATATAACCAATCTCTTCTTTAAGAAAAATAGCACCACAAATCATGCCAAAAATAGGAGTTAAGTTAGAAAAAATAGCTGCTATACTAGGACCAGCATTTTTTACACCGATGTTCCAAAATAACATCGAGCCAACACCGCCACATATTACAACAAAAGCAAAGGACATATATCCTAAACTATCTAGTGGTGTGTAATATAACTGTCCAGAGAAATAAGCATAGATTGCTACTTCAATAGCACCGATTAATCCCGACCAAGCTGTTACAGCAATAGCGGATAAATAATTCATGATTTTTAGGCCTAAAATGGAATATAATGCCCAAACGATTTGACAAATAAAAAATAATGTATCGCCAGGATTAAAATTAAAATTTAATAATACATCTATAGAGCCTTTTGTAATTAAGAAAATGACACCAATAAAAGAAATAAAAATACCAATCCATTGGATGAAATTTAATCGTTCATGAATGAATATCGTGGCAATTAATGCTGTAATAGCAGGACCTGTAGCGGCGATTAATGTACAATTAGTGATACTAGAATAGTGAAGCCCTGTAAACTGAGCTACATTATTGATGCCTATACCTGTCAGTCCCATGAGGATTAGAGGAACGATACAATGTTTAGGTGGAATAAATTTTTGTTCTTTTCTTAAATAGATAATTATGAATAAAATCGTACTTATTAATAAATATCTAAAAGTAGTTAAAGCAGGGGGCGTCCAATTTTGTATAAGAATTTTAATACATAATGGTTGGATGCCCCAAAAGATAGTGGCAAGCGATAATAATAAATATGTTTGTTTTAACATGGAATATATACCTTAGTACTTAATCATACTAAACCAAATAACATATAAGCGATTAAACATATGAAAGCTACTGAGAATTTTAATAATGTAAGTACAAAAATATCATAATAAGATTCTTTATGAGTGAGACCACAAACTGCCATTAGAGTTACAAGTGCCCCAGCATGAGGTACAGTATCAAATCCCTCAGAAGCAATGCAGATAATACGATGTAAAACTTCTGGGGACATACCAATTTGCTGTGCCCAAGTTAGCCATTCTTGACCAAATGTTCCTACTGTAATCATTAAACCAGCAGAAGAGGAACCTGTAATACCAACCATGATATTAGTAGTAATAATAGAGGAGAACAAAGGACCATCACCAAAAGAAAGTCCTAAAAGGGCAGATTTTATCATAGCAAAAGCAGGAAGTGCAGCGATAACACAACCAAAAGCATAACCAGAAGCTACATTTAAAACAGCAGAGGTAGAGCCAATAGCACCTGTATTTATTGGATGAATAACGCCTCCTAAACGGCGTAATTTTTTACGACCAATATAAGCAGCGACAATGCTACTGATTAATAAAGCAACATTGATAGACCATATAGCTTGAACTTTAGCAACACTTGAAGCAATCAAAGAGAGCTTTAAAGGTGCAAATGCTAATAAACTATTTTGATCCCAATGAAAAGCCCAAGACCAGTTAAATGGATTGCTAACATATAGATTAATAATAATAACCATTAAAAGAGGAATAGAGGATAATCGCCAATCAGGTAGTTCATCATTATTGTTTTCAGGTTCATTTAAAGTATGTTTTCCATAACCTTCACCTTTAGCTTTAAGCGATTTACTACGGTAAGAAATCCAAACATAAGCTATAATAAAAAATAGAATAGAAGCGAGTAGCCCTTGACCTATACCTGCCCAAGTAGTTGTACCAAATACAGCAGCTGGGATAATATTTTGTATTTGAGGTGTACCTGGTAAAGATACCATACTATAAGTAAAAATACCCATCCACAAAATTGCTGGTAAAAGACGTTTAGGAATATCAGCTTGTTTAAAAAGTATAGCAGCAAATGGATACATAACAAAAGCTACTACAAACACACTTAATCCACCATAAGTGAGAACACCGCAACCAAGTAATACAGCAAGGATGGCACGTTCTTTTCCTAGAACAGATACAATTTTAGCAGCAACTGAAGCAGCTAGACCGCCTTCTTCCATGATTTTGGCAAAGACAGCACCAAGTAAAAATACAGGATAATAACTTTTAATATATTCAGCAGCTTTAGTCATATACAATTCACTATACACAGGCATGGAAGTATAGTCACTAGTAATAGCTGCTAAAACAGCAAATATTGGAGCAATAAAGATTAATGAAAAACCTCGATAGGCAAAAAACATTAATAATAATAAACTAATAAAAATAATAGCTAAATCCATAAATAATACCTCCAAGTATAAATAAAAGCCTTCCTGAATAAGGAAGGCTTTTATGATGCTTTAAATTATAAACCAGAAACTTCGTGGATATATTTTCTAGCTTTTTGAGCATATTCAAGAGGGTTAGCAATTGCAGGGTCTTGTTCTGCTTCAACCATTGTCCAACCTTCGTAATTATTTTCTTTTAAAATATCATAAACAGGTTTGAAATCAATGCAACCATCACCAGGAACAGTGAACATGCCCATTCTTACACCATCTAAGAAACTCATATTTTCGTTTTTTACTTTTTCAACAAGTTCTTTACGAACATCTTTTAAATGAACATGTTTGATACGGTTAATATATTTTTTGAGAATACCGATATAATCTTCACCAGAACATACAAGATGACCAGTATCATATAAAAGGAATACAAGATTAGGATCTGTTATTTCCATGAGTTTATCAATTTCTGCTTCAGTTTGTACACCAGTTCCCATGTGGTGATGATAAACAAGTTTCATATCTTTTTCAGCAGCTAAAGCCCCTAATTTGTTAAGTCCTTCAGCAACTAGTTTCCATTCTTCATCAGTATTATGAGGTTTGTTAGCGAATAAAGGTGTAGAAAGTTGACCTTGAATACTATTACCTTGTTCGGATACTACAACTACTTTTGCTCCCATAGCATGTAAAAAATCACGGTGAGCTTTAAATGCTTCAGCAGTTTCTTCATAAGGTTTTGTTGTTAAAAAAGAACTAAACCATGCACTAGCAACAGAAAGACCACGTAGAGCAAGAGCTTTTTTTAATACATCTACATCTTTTGGAAATTTACCACCCATTTCACAGCCAGTGAAACCTGCTAAAGCCATTTCACTTACACATTGTTGAAATGTGTTTTCCTTGCCGAGGTCTGGCATATCATCGTTTGTCCAACCAATTGGGCAGATACCTAATTTAATATTTGTCATGAGAAATTCCTCCAAATTATAATTTATATTTATGGTTTAAATAACCTTGTTTGCAAAATAGATAAGTATGTTTAGTAAGCATACTTATCAAAATAAGAAATAAAAGGAAGACTTATTTATATAGTGATAATATATAAATTTATGCTGAATTAGTATAAGAGGAGAAATTTTCTCCTCTTAGAAAATATATAGCATAATAAAAAAGGGGGCAATTTTATATCATAAATTGACAGTTTCAAGAAGTTAATTTATGATTATATAAAGAGTATATTAGTTAAATGATTGAAAAAAATTATCTATATTATGAATATATTATGAATATATTATGAGTAACTTATGTAAGTATATAGTACATCTTTTTGGTGATTTTGTCTATAGTTTTTATGAAAATTTTTATTATTTTTAGTAAGTTTAATTTTAATAATTTTGAAGGGAGTATTTATATGTTACAGTATTTTATGCCACATAAATATAAACATATTTTGAATAGAGATTGTACGCCTAAATTAGAATATTTTTGTAAAGTAGATGAAGTTTCATCTGTTATGCCTAGAGCTATGCATGTACATGAAAACTTAGTTGAAGTTTTATTAGTTTATGAAGGTAGCGGTATTTATACAATTGATAATAATAAATATATAGCTAAGAAAGGTGATTTGATTTTTTATAATTCTGGAGTAGTACATGATGAATTTGGTGGTAATGGAAGTAATTTAGGAACATATTGTTTAGGTATATCTAATTTAAAAATACTTAAATTAGGAGATAATAAAATTATTGAAGATAATTATTGTCCAATAATAAATTGTAATGAGTATTTTGATGATATTTTGAGTATGTTTGATATAATAAGAAAAAGTATAGATGTTGATGGAATACATGTAGCAGAATTCAGTAATTTTTTAGTACAAGCATTAGTGGTTAAGTTTCGTATAATTATTGAAAAAAATGGAGATGTAAAACAAATAAAAGAGCCATCATTAGCAACAAAAGTAAAAATATATATTGATAAAAATTATAATGAAAATATATCTTTAAAAAGTATTGCAGAAGCTGTAAATGCCAATCAGTATTATTTATCACATATTTTTAAAGAAGAAACAGGATTTTCTCCAATGCAATATGTTACTCGAAGAAGAATTGGAGAAGCACAAAATTTGCTGATTAATACACAACTTAGTATTACAGAAATAGCAGCAAATGTAGGATATAATAATTCAAATTATTTTCAAAATGTTTTTAAAAAAATAGTTGGATACACTCCAGGTTCATATCGTAAGCGTTGGCAGGTATAAATAAAATAAGCTAAGACATATTTTGTGTCTTAGCTTATTTTAGAATTACTTTTTAATGATACTATATAATTGAATGATTTCAATTACCATATCTTTAAGTATATAGGTGGTCATTAGATAATCTTGAGCATGTGATATTAAAACATTAAAAGAAAGTTTTTCACCATTGGCTTCACGTGTAAGTAATTCTTGTGTTTGTAATTCATGAGCTTTTTGTAATTGTGGTGTAGCTTTATCAATTTGAGCTTGTGCTTCAGTAAACTTTCCTTGATGAGCTAATTTTAATGCAGCTTGTAATTCAGCTTTAGCATCTCCAGCCAAGGAGATAATATCAAATGCAATTTTTTCTGTATTCATGTTAACAACACCTTTCAAAAATTTTTATTATTTATAATCATGACGGAATTTACGTTCAATATCTTCTATAGATAAACCTTTAGTTTCTGGCATAATAAATTTAGTAAAGAGTAGAGATAAAATACCAATAGAACTAAAAATATAAAAAGTATTAGATAAGCCAAATGTATTCATAAGTATTGGAAATAGTAATTGAATACAAAAGTTGGATCCCCATAGAAAGAAAACGGCAATACCAAGAGCTGTACCACGCATTCTAAGTGGAAATATTTCAGACATATATACCCAAGTTACAGGAGATACAAATGTTTGTTGAAAAAAGAGAAATGTTATTGTAAGAGATAATACAAAATATGGTAAATTTGGAGAGCCAGCCATAATATTAGAAATAGTGCCAATACAAGTATTAGCAAATAGAATACCTATAAGCCCAATAGTAAGCATTTTGCGGCGAGTTAATCGTCTCACTAATGTAAAACCAAACAAGGTACCAATAACTGAGATAATACCATTACCAATATTACCAATTAGTGCAGCATCAGTAGAAAATCCAGATTTTGTAAGTATTTGAGAGCCATAGAACATAATAGTATTAACACCTGTTGTTTGCTGTAAAATAGCTACTCCAATACCAATTAATAGAACTTTCTTCATCCATGGTTCAGTAAAATCTTTAAAAGATAAATTTTGTTGAATAGACTGCTCTGCTAATAAATCTTGGATATCATTTAATTCAGCAATAGCTTTAGCTTCACTTTCATGGGTTAATCTCAGAACATCTAAAGCTTCAGAAGTTTTTCCTTTAGCAACAAGCCAACGAGGAGATTCTTTGTTTATTAACATACCAAAAAATAATAGAATAGCAGGAATAGCTGCTATTGCTAAAATATAACGCCAAACATGAGGATCGTGTCCAAGCGTAATAGCAATAATAGCATTTACTATATATGCTAATAATTGACCAGATACAATAACTAGTTCCATTAGAACAACTAAACTACCACGTAAATTACCAGTGGCAATTTCTGCTAAATATGCAGGAACAATAGTAGAAGCACTACCAACAGCTAATCCTAATGTAAATCTAAATATTATAATCATAGTTGCATTAATGGATAGAGCACAACCAAGAGTAGATATAAAAAATAGTATTGACAAATAAGTAAGTGCTGGTTTACGACCCAAAATATCAGAAATACGACCTCCAAGAGCAGAACCAAAAGCAGCGCCAATACAAATGGCACTTACTACAAGACCTTCTAATGCAGGTGTTAAATTTAGTTGGTCAGGTTCAGCCATATATGGAAGTGCTCCATTTATAACTCCTGTATCATAACCAAAAGCTAAAGAAGCAAATGTAGCAGTAATAGCCATAATTATTACAGTTCTTGAGGCTTTTGTATTTATTTGTTCACTAGACATATAATTCCCTCACTTTTACTTTTTGATAAAAATTAAAAATAATTTTAAAATTTAAAATAAAATGAAAAATAATTTTAGTAAATATAGTAGCTAGGTTATTTCTAGCTACTATATTTATTTGTTTATTTACCTAATAATTCACGTTCAATACGTTCACGAGCTTCTGGTGCTTGGATATTCATTTTTTCAGGGAAGCCAAAATAAGATACGCAAGCAATATTATCTCCACCTACTTTTGGAGCATCTTTCTTTAATTGTTTATTTGCAAAATCCATTCCGCGTAGTGTTTCAAATATTCCATCGAAATCAACATCGCCTTCTCCCATTGCTAAATGTTGATGGATAGTTACATCTGCTCTACCTCTTGCATTTAAAGATGGTGGATTTGCTATATATCTACAATCTAATGTTTGATTAAATGTATCAGCAAATAATACATGTGTTAATTCGTCTCCTGCGTATTTTAACATAGAACGAACGTCACCTTTTCCTTGGTCATAGAAGAATGTATGAGCTGCTGAATATACTACACCTAAGTTTTTAGAACGGAATGATTTTACTAAATCACAAGTTTCATTATTTAATTCACAAAAATCATAAGGATGAGACTGTATTTCTACACGTAACCCTTCACGTTCGATAATTGGAAGCAATTCTTCCATAGATTTAAACCACATACCGTTGCAAATTTCTTGTTGATTTGGATCTCCAGAAAATTCAGTATTGATGACAGGAACACCCATATCTACAGCTATTTCAATCATGCGTTTCCAATTACGTACAGCGAATTGACGTTCTTCTTCAGTAGGACCAGACCAACGATATACAACAATAAATGAAGAAATTTCTACACCAGTTTCTTTAAGAGCTTTTCTATATTCGCGTTCACAATCTTCAGAGAAAAGTGGATGTTTATAAAATGGATTAATGCGAGGATGTGGGGATTGTTCAATATATTTATAACCCCAATCAGCTACTTGGTGAACCATAGTGTTAATATCCATTTGTTTAGCGAGCACATCAACATCAAATGCTATTTTCATAATAAAACCTCCATGAATTTATAAGTAAAAGATATAGTATATTTTAAGTAAATTAATAACTAAAATTTTAGTATGTATAAAAGACGGCTTATCTATAGACAGCCGTCTTTTGTTATATTTTAACCAAAATATTTATTTACAAATGCTTTAGTTACTTCGGCTGCTTTTTTAATATTTTCTTCATGACTCATAGCATAATATTCTGGACGAAATTCTTCGATAGTGCAAACTCCATCAAAGCCAATTTCTTTTAATGCTGTAGCAATACCTTCGTGATCTACAACACCTTCTCCTGGCCATAAACGTTTATCATCACCGCAAGAGCCAAGTGGTAAATCTTCGCAATCATTTAAATGATAAGCAAAAATTTTATTACCATCTGCTTTTTTGAGGTCTTCAAGTTTAGAACACATTTCATGGAAATGGAATGTATCTACAGTGATGCCAACATTTGGACGATCAACAGCTTTTACAACATCATAAGCTGTACCAAATTGATTGATGGAGCAATTTGGAGCACCGCAGAATTCAAGAGAGATTTTCATATCTTCTCCAACTTTATCAGATAAATAACGTAGACGAGCGACAGCTTCTTCTTTAATTTCAGAGATAGTTTTATCTTTTACATCAAAAGATGGTACAGTAATAAGCATTTTCATACCGATGGCTTTAGAAACTTTTAAAATGAAATCTACTTCATCATCGATTTCTTTTTCTCCAGCTTCATCTCTTTGGTTGAAGAAAATTAAAGTATTGTAAGCCCAAGGTTTTAAATGATGATTTTTAAACCAAGTAGCGAGTTCATCTAAAGTATGTTCTTTTAAATAGTCTTTTACGCAGTCAAAACGAATTTCAATATAATCGAAACCGTATTTTTCACACATTTCGAGGTCTGCCATTAAAGACTGACCTTTACATTCTAAAGCTGTAGCTTCATTAAATCCGATTTTCATGTTTATATTCCTCCAATTTGTACACGTGAACGCAATGGGCAAAATTATTTATTGTAGAAATCAGGTTTTTCTACAGCTGCGTTAATTTTTTCAATAGCACCAGTTTGTTGAGCTTTTACAAGAGCGTCAGCAGTGATAGCAGCAAGATAGCCATCCCAAGCATTTGGACCATTGATTTCGCCTTTAGCAGCATCATCAACCCAAGCTTGAACTTCAGCATCATAAGCGTCTTTAAAACGAACGAAGCAATCAGTATCAATTGTTGTGGATACACTAGCATTTTTACGAATTGTTGGATAAACAGTAGCCATAGGCATTTTGATAGCACCATCTTCACAAACTACTTCGCAATTGATATCGTAACCAAATTTGCAGTTAACAAATACTTCTACATCAATGCAGACACCTTTTTTTGTACGGAGTAACATGATTTGAGGATCTTTTAATTCGCTATGAGAATATTTAGTAACTCTTGGCATGATTACTTGTGCGGATTCATATTCATCATCAACAAGCCAATGTAATACGTCAATTTCATGAATTGCAGTATCATGAACAGCCATTGGAGTATTATAATTAGTACCTACTTCTGGGTTTCTATGTGTGCAGTGAAGCATTAATGGTTCACCATATTCACCAGATAAGAGAGCTTCTTTTACTTTAGCATAACCAACATCATAACGACGCATAAAGCCTAATTGAATTAAATGTTTGCCAGAAGCAACTTCAGCTTGTACAACTTTTAGGCAATCTTCAGCTGTTGTGCAAAGTGGTTTTTCGCAGAAAATACGTTTGCCAGCTTGGATAGTTTCTAAAAGAGCTTCAACATGAGCAAAACCAGGACTTACAATGAATACAGCATCAACATCTGGATCATTAATTAAAAGTTTTTCATCAGTATAAACTTTAGCGTTACAAATACTAGCAGCTTTTTTTGCGCTTTCTTCAAATACATCACAAACAGCAACAACTTGAGCACCTTGAATTTTATTTGTCAATCTGGAGATATGGTCTCTACCCATTCCGCCACAGCCAATAACACCTACATTTAACATTATATATTCCTCCAATTATAAATTTATGATTATTTATTAGTTGTTTATAATTTCTTTCTTTGAATTTATTATATAATAATGTTCACGTGAACGCAAGATATTTTTGCAAATAAAATAAACTTTTTTTTATTATAAATTTTCTGATGATTAAATAAAAATAGAAGGGAAATATCTTGATAATAATAATAAAGATACATTCCCTTTCTGTTAGATGTTGAAGCGATTTTTAATCACAATATCAGTATAAGCAAATTTACTGTCAGGATTTTTATTATCAAATAATTTATGAAATAATAACATAATAGATTGATATCCTTGAGTATAAGCATTTTGTCCAATTAAAAAATTGATTGTACCATTTGACAGTAATTGAATATTATCATTAATAAAATCATTAGCAATAATTTTAATATCTTTGATTTTATTTGCTTTTTGTAGTGATTTACAAACCCCCAAAACACCAGATCCTGTAATATATATGCCTTTTAAATTAGGATACTTATCTAAGATTTCATCGGTAATTTTTTCTGCAACCCAGTCATCATCATAAGCATATCGAATACCAAGATTATTGATTTGAGGATAAGAAATAGAAATTTCTCTGTTAAAGCCATCGGCACGCTGTTGTAGAGAGGGATTTTCTTCATGTCCAGAGATAATAATAATTTGACCTTGTCCGTTGGTGATTTCTCCCATCAAACCAGCAGCTGTTTGACCACTTTTTACAGCGTTTTGTCCAATAAAACAAAGACGAGCTGTATTTTCTAAATCAGAATTAAAAGTAATAATAGGGATATTATATTCTTGTGAAAATTTATCTATTAGCTTTATTAACAAATTATCTTGAGATGGAGAAAGAGCGATACCATTAAATTTTTCAGATTTCATTTTTTCCATTATTTGAATGACCTCTGTTGGATTTACTCCATTAATTTTATGGATTTTTACACTAGCTCCAAAACTTTCAGCTTCTAATTTTGCAGCTTTTAAACCTATTAAAACATCTTTCATAAATGGAGTTTGAGCTAATTGTAAAATAACTCCAATTTTAATATTTTTTTTAGCCATAGCAAGAGCTCTACCAGCTCTACTAGGTTTATAACCTACATCTTTAGCTATTTTTTTAATACGTTGTTCTACTTCGGGTTTTATACGACCACGATTATTAAGAGCTCTATCTACTGTTCCACGTGAAACACCAGCCAAATCTGCAATTTGTTGTAGAGTAATAGCCATTTACATTCATCCTTTAAAATATCTTAATGATAATTCATTATAATATTTATATTTTTGGATATCAATAATACATTTAATTAAAAAAGAGATAAAGTAAAAACTTTATCTCTTAAATCTTATATTATTTTTGTTGAAGTTTAATGTATTCAATGATTAAGTCAGCAGCTTTTTCTAAAGGAATGTTACTAACATTTATCATTAAATCATAGTTTTGTGCTTCTCCCCAAGTTTGACCAATATAGTAAGCATAATATCTTTTACGATTTTTGTCTTCTTTATCTAATTGTTCTAATGTATTATTTCCATAATGATCTTTAGCTCTATTTTGTCTAAAATCATCATCAGCATAGATAAAGAAGGAAAAAGTATTTGGATAATCTTTTAAAATATAATCAGAACATCTACCTAAGAATACAGCACTTCCTTTTTGTGCTAATTTTAAAATGGCAATAGATTGCTCTTTAAACATTTTGTTGTAAAAGGGAATACTTTCAAAAGAATAATCTCCTAAAGAACCAGGCATTGAATAGGAAGTAGTAATTAAATCTTCCATAACTTCATTTGATATAGGTTCTGTGGAATTATGGAATCTTTCAGCAGCTAAATGTACGATTTTACGATCATAACAGTTAATACCTAATTTTTTAGCTACAATATTAGCTACTTCTTTGCCACCACTACCATATTGTCTAGTTATTGTAATATACGTATTATCTTTTAGCATTGTAAAATCAATCCTTTCAAATGAATGATTATAATTTGCCTTCAGCTTCGCGTTTAGCTAAATCTTTCATAATTTGAGGATATATTTTATCTAAGTTGTAAGCTAATAAAACAATTATAAGAACAATCCATACTAAGATTGGTCCATACATATAAAGACTAACAATCATATCAATAGCACTTTGAGGTTGAGTGATGAGGCCACTAGCAGAAGAAACATATCCAGCATAAGATAATAAGCCAGTTAAAGCTGCACTAGTAACACCAGAACCGATTTTTGTACCTACAGAGCCACCAGAGAAAATAAGACCTTCTTGGCGAACATGGAATTTCCATTGACTATATTCAATACAATCACCAAAGAAACCAAAAATAACAGAGCAAAGTGGAGCAAAGAAAATACCACGAATGACACAACTAGCTACTACCCAGTTGAAATCCATTGGATTGATTAGATATATTAAATGACCAATTAAGGCTAAAATGATACCAACTAAAGACATATTGCGTTTGCCATATTTTCTTAGTAATGTAGGACAAACTAAGAGAATGACAGCGATCATAACAATAGTTTCTACTAAATAAAGTAAGCCATATAAGGAATCATCAAAAAAGATATATTTACAATAATAAGGTAAAATGATACCAGTGATACAAGCAATAACATTTTGCATTGTCCAAATAGTCATTGCAATCCAGAAATATTTATTTAGAGCTAAGAAGCGTAATGCTTGTCTAGCTGGAATTTTTTCAGTTTTTTGTGTTTTTTCAAGAACAACTGTTTCTTTACATTTATAGAAGCAAATAAGTAATAATAAAAGAGCTAAAACAGCCCAGATAGACATAACTTTTACCCAAGCAAGCTGGTTATCACCGAATACTTTAATAAGTGGTAAAGTAGCAGATACTGCTAAAATTTTACCAAGAGGAGATAAAGCCATTCTAAAGATACTGAGCATATCACGTTCTTTAGAGATACGAGTCATCATTGCAGATAAACTACCATAAGGTAAATTTAAAGCTGTATAACAAACTGTAGTACATAAATTATATGTTACAAAAATATATGCAAATTGAAGTGCAGATGTAGTTTGAGGTACTGTATAAATTAATACAATGGAGATTGCAAATGGTAAGCTAGTCCATAAAATCCAAGGTCTAGATTTACCCCATTTAGAATTAGTTTTTTCTACTAAAAAACCCATGATAACATCAGATACACCATCAAAACATCTGGATAGAAGCATTACTAATCCAACAACGCTAGCATCAATACCAGCATAGTCAGTATAGAAAAAAGTGAGGATACTCATTGCACCCCAAACGACGTTTTGAGCTGTATCACCTAAACCATATGCTACACGGGTTGTCCAAGATAATTTTCCACTAGAAGCCTGTGCATTATTCATAAATATACTCCTCTCAATAAAATAAGAAAATTGCTAAAAATTAAAATATAAAATAAATTCTATATAATAATGTTTACTATAAGCATATATAATTAGCAAGGATAAATTTATCCTTGCTAATTATTTTATATTAAAGACTTATAGATTATATTCATCAGCAATTTCTTTAATAGTTACAGGACGACCTTCTTGTACAGATTTTTTAGCAGCAAGACCAATTAAAACTGGTTGTAAGCCATCATTAGCATTAACTTCTGTTTCAGTGTCATTTTCAATAGCATCAACAAAAGATTTAACTTCATGAGCATATGCCATCATATAACGTTCTAAGAAGAAATACATAGGTTTTTCAGCTACAACACCTTCTTCGCCACTAAATACTGCATTAGAGTTAGAGTCGTTGGAGATTGCAATAGCACCTTTAGTTCCAAAAACTTCAGCACGTTGGTCATAACCATAAACTGCTTTACGACAATTATCAATAACAGCAGTAGCACCATTTGCTAGTTTTAAAGTGATAACAGCAGTATCAATATCACCAGCTTCGCCAATTGCAGGATCAACTGTAACAGAACCTACAGCAAATACTTCAGTAACTTCACTTCCGGAAAGATAACGAACCATATCAAAATCATGAATAGTCATATCGAGGAAAATACCACCAGAAACTTTAACGTATTCAATAGGTGGAGCTTCTGGGTCACGAGATGTTACTTTTATAATTTGTTGTTTACCAATTTTGCCAGAAGCTACAGCTTCTTTAATTGCACGGAAATTATGGTCAAAACGACGATTGAAACCAACTTGATATTTAAGACCAGATGCATTAACAACATCAAGAACTTCTTTGATTTTATTAACATCATGGTCAATAGGTTTTTCACAGAAAACATGTTTACCAGCTTGAATAGCTTCTATAGAAAGAGGAGAATGCATATCAGTAGAAGCACAAATGAGAACAGCTTGAATATCTTTATCAGCCAATATCTTTTTATAATCTGTATAAGTTTCAGTAATGCCAAGAGCGTTTGCCCACGCTATAGTGTTATCATTTAAAAATGGGTCAGCTATTGCTTTTACTTTTGCGTTAGGAACAAATTTAGAAATACTTTCACCATGAACACGACCGATACGTCCAGCACCAATAATACCAATATTAATCATTAAAAAAACCACCTTTGAATAATTTATGTTTAACTTTTGAGTTATTTATGTGTATCTTATGTATATAATTTTAACTGTTTTTATAAAAAAATATCTATAATATATTGTTTTTTATAATATTAGCAATATATTATAGATACTTAATTATTAATATATATGCGATTGTTATATAAAAAAATGAATTTAAAAACTATAAAATCTTGCTTTTATCAGAAAACTTAAAACTTTAATATCATTTAGATAAAATAAAAATGCAAATAAAAATATATTTATTTTGTATATAAACATAATCAATTTAACCAAAAAATAATCAAAAAATAATCATGTGAATTTTAATCATTTTACTAATCAATAACTGGTATCCAATTTTTATCTTTATAAGCAGCAAAACAAAGTTCAATTTGTTCTTTTGTATTTTTACCTAGAGATAGATTAGGGAGATTATCTAGCGTGAAATAAGCACTATCACTTGTTTCTATATTTTGATTGAATTTGCCGGAGACGACTTCACAGAGCATGAAGATTTTAGTTATTCCATAAGCGTATAATGGTACATTGTGGCGATTTCTATCATGTATTGCGATTAATCTAGTAGGAACGACATCAAGACCAGCTTCTTCTTTAGCTTCTTTGATGAGATTATCACAGATGGATTGGTTGACATCTACCCAGCCACCAGGGAGAGACCAACGACCATCACGTTCTTTGACGAGCAGGATTTTATCATCTTTGAAGATAACAGAACGTGTATCTAATTTTGGTGTTTGATAGCCAGTCTCATTGCAAAATAGAGTTTTTACTTTTTCTACAGGTAAATCTACATATTCGCTCATGATTTCAGCAGCCATTTCGCTAAGTCTAGTGAAGCGTTCATAATCAAAATCATCTTTAGTATAAGCAAGACCAGCTTGAGCGATAAATTGCATTTCCATAGCAGTTGTAAGCCATTTATGATTGATATACGGTTTTTCAATCATAGTTAATGTATTTAAAATATCATAAGGTTGACGGAAATAATATTTTGCTTGAATATGTTTAAAATCATGGCAAGACCATGTAGCAAGGGCAAAATCTATATTTAATTCTTGGGCTAAATCGCTATCTTGGGCATTGATACCAATGAATAAAGCATTATCTTTATCTGTAAAATCTGTTTTAGTTTCTACAAATGATATGGAGATATTTTTTTGTTCTAAAAGGGAAATTATTTGCTTGAATTCATTGTTTTGTAAAGTTTTATTGATAAATAGTTTCGTATACATAAAATCACATCCGTAGTGTTATTTGTTCTTAGCATATTAAATTTAAAGCGAAGAACTATTTATTTTTATTATATCTATTTTTATTTGAAAAAGTAGTTATTTTGATTAAATTTATTATTGAAAACTATTATCAATTATTATATAATACATTTATGATAATGATTATCAATTTAAAGAGGTGAAAAAATGAGAGTATGTGATAATGTAGAAACTATGTTGGCTTTTCATGGCGCTCCAACATTAGAAGGTATAAAGCCAGGTAGTTTGATTTCGTTCAATAAACAACGTATAAAAAATTGTCATTTGATATTAAAGCGATATAAGAAATGCATGGAATGTAAAGGCATAAGATTTTTTATAATATCAGAAACAGATAATTGGTTGTTACTCTTCATTTATCGCCAAAATGCTTTAAATCAGGTAATTCAAGAAGATAAAGTTCAAGAGTTTTTAAGTTTTTATGGCTATGTGAATTTTAAAAATCTAAATCAATGCTTAAATTATTTAAAGACTCGCATGAGCTTGCAAAAAGGCTTTCCTCATGAGATTGGCATATTTTTAGGCTATCCGCTAGAAGATGTAAAAGGTTTTATTGAAAATAGCGGACGTCATTTCAAAATCTGTGGTCAATGGAAAGTATATTCAGATACAAAACGAGCTGAAAAATTATTTGCAAAATATGCAGAATGCTCAGACCGTTTTTGTGCTTGTTTATCACAAGGGCAATCAATAGAAGATTTAGTAAAAGCTGTTTAAGTTGAACTTTAGGAGGTTTTTTGATGAATAAAATAGCGATTATTTATTGGAGTGGTTCTGGTAATACAGAAGCAATGGCAAATGCAATTAAAACAGGTGTAGATGGTGCAGGAGTATCTTGCGATTTATATTTTGTAAGTGATTTTGATGTAGCTTCAATAAATGATTATGATGGGCTTATTTTAGGCTGTCCTGCTATGGGTGCAGAAGTTTTGGAAGAATGTGAATTTCAGCCAGTTTTTGATGAAATGATAAATTCTTTAAATGGTAAATCCGTAGCTTTATTTGGCTCTTATGGTTGGGGCAGTGGCGAATGGATGACGACTTGGGAAGAGCAAGTTAAAGAAGCTGGTGCTGATTTATTTGAAAATGGCTTAATCATCAATGAAACACCAGATGAAGATGGCTTAAATACTTGTGAAGATTTTGGCAAACGTTTTGCTGTAAGTAAATAAATATGTTTTAATTAATCCTTAGCGAAAGCTAGGGATTTTTTATTGACTTGAAGTGTACTTTAAGTTGTAAAATGACTATGTATGTAGAAAACTATATTTATATTATGGTATTATATGGTATAAATAATATACATAGGAGAGGTAGTCATGGAAAAAGCTAAAGTTTATTTTACTGATATGCGCGCATATCCAGGTAAAGAAAATCTATTACAAAAACTTGAACGTTTAATGGTTAAAGCTGGTATCGATAAAATTGATTTTAAAAATAAATTTGTAGCCATTAAAATTCATTTTGGTGAACCAGGCAATTTAGCATATCTTCGTCCAAATTATGCTAAAGTTGTAGCTGATGTAGTAAAAGCTCGCGGTGGTAAACCGTTTTTAACAGATTGCAATACTTTATATGTAGGTCGTAGAAAAAACGCTATAGAACATATGGATGCAGCTTATGAAAACGGATATAATCCATTTACTACAGGTTGTCAGGTAATTATTGCAGATGGTTTAAAAGGTACAGATGAAGCTTATGTTCCAGTGCCAAATGGTGAATATGTAAAAGAAGCTAAAGTTGGTCAAGCTTTAATGGATGCAGATATCATTATTGATTTATCTCATTTTAAAGGTCACGAAATGACTGGTTTTGGTGGAGCAATTAAAAATATTGGCATGGGCGGTGGCTCTCGTGCTGGTAAAATGGAAATGCATTGTGATGGAAAACCAAGCGTAGATACAGATAAATGTGTAGGCTGTGGCGCTTGTAGCAGAATTTGTGCTCATGGTGCACCAATTATCACAGATAGAAAATGTTATATTGACCCAGATAAATGTTTAGGTTGCGGTCGTTGTATCGGTGCTTGTCATTTTGATGCTATTAAACCTACAAATTGGAATGCTGAAGATTTATTAAATAGACGTATGGCAGAATATGCTTATGCTATTTTAAATGGTAGACCACATTTCCATATCAATATCATTACAGATGTTTCTCCAAACTGTGATTGCCACGGTGAAAATGATATGCCAATTGTACCAAATCTTGGTATGGTAGCTTCTTTTGATCCAGTAGCAGTTGACCAAGCTAGTGCAGATATTGTAAATGAAGCACCAGTAATCGCTGGCTCTGAACTAGCTGATAACATTTTAAAAGATAGTATTGAAGCAGCAAAACATGACCATTTCCATAATACTCATCCAAATACAAATTGGCATGTATGTCTTGAACATGCTGAAAAAATTGGACTTGGAACTTGTGAATATGAATTAGTTAAAATTTAAGTTAGAAATAAGAAAACAGCACTAAATTTTAATAGTGCTGTTTTTTTATATTTTTTTATCTATCTTCAATTTAATAAGAAAATTATTATTAAATTTATATGATTAAATAATAATATAGTTAATAAATTTAAACTATAAATATATAGATTTTGATTATTATAAACTATTGAAAAATTTTTTGTTTAGTTTTAAAATAATTAAATAGTTAATTAACAATATAATACAAGAAAGGAAAATTTACATGATAAAAAGATATGGTATTTTTTTAATTGGACTTACATTTATGTCTTTAGGAATTGTTTTAATCATCAAATCGGCGTTAGGGACTTCTCCAATTTCTAGTGTACCATATGTATTAAGTTTGGCATTGCCATTTACAGTCGGTCAATTTAATTTTGCTGTTAGTTCATTGATGTTTATTTTACAACCTATTATTTTACGCAATAAATTTGAATGGGTACAGATTTTACAAGTGCCAATGACCTTTATTTTCTGTGCTTTTATTGATTTATTTATGTATATATTTAGTTGGCTCCATCCTCAAGCTTATTATCAACATATTTTAGTATTGTTAATCGGTTGTATCTGTATGGGAATAGGCGTTACATGCCAATTATTAGGGCGTGTGGTTATGCTTCCCGGTGAAGGTTTAGTGAATGCGATTGCTACTCATTGGAAATTAGACTTTGGCAAGATAAAGGTTATTTTTGATTGGTCACTTGTTGCTATAGCTGGTGGATTGTCATTATATTATTTTGGCACTATTGAAGGAATACGAGAAGGAACACTTGTTTCAGCTTTTGCTACAGGGTTATTAGTGAAATTCTTTATGAATATGCTTTTGAAATTTAGAGTGAAGAGATTTGGGCAATTAAGACAGCAATATAAAATGGAAAAGTTAAAATCTAAAGGAAATAAAGTATAATCATTTAGATAAATTTTTTATTTTTTTAGAAAATAGTGGTAAACTAAAATTAAAATTCTTATTGATTTTATACATAATAAAGAAAAGGGCTGATTTTGATTATGGGTAAAATGTTGATAAGACAAGAAGCTTGGGAATTATTGACAAGATATACAAAAACTCCTAGCTTACAAAAACATGCATTGGCAGTAGAAGCTGTAATGAAGTATTTTGCAAAACTAAATAATGAAGATGTAGAAAAATGGGGAGTAGTGGGTTTACTTCATGATTTAGATTATGAACAATTTCCGGAAGAACATTGTCATAAAGTTGTAGAAATAATGCAAGAAGAAGGAATTGATGATTTTTATATTCATGCAGTATGTAGTCATGGTTATGGCATATGTTCAGATGTGAAACCGGAACATATCATGGAGAAAGTCTTATTTACTACAGATGAATTGACTGGACTTATCAATGCACTTTGCTTGATGCGACCTTCAAAAAGTGTATTAGATTTAGAAGTAAAATCAGTTAAGAAGAAATTTAAAGATAAATCATTTGCCTCTGGTGTAAATCGTCAGATTGTAAAAAATGGCTGTGAAATGTTAGGTATGAGCTTAGATGAAGTCATCAAGGAAACTATTGAAGGCATGAAGACAGAAGCAGAAGCTATTGGATTAAAAGGTAATCTATAAAATTTTATTTAATAATAATAAAAAGCCTAGAGAACTTAATCTCTAGGCTTTTGTTGTATCATTAATTAAAATACATCATGAAGAATGATTGTCTGGTCACGGTTTGGACCTACGGAAACAAATCCAAGACCAATGCCTGTAACCTGCGCCATTCTTTCTAAATATTTACGTGCATTTTCTGGTAAATCTTCGTATTTTCTGATGCCGGAAATGTCTGTTTTCCAACCAGCGAATGTTTCGTAAACTGGTTCTACATTTGCAAGAACTTTTAAGCTTGCAGGCATTTCATCTAAGATTTCACCATTGTATTTATAAGCTACACACATTTTGATTTCATCGAAAGTATCGAGGATATCAAGGCGAGTAACTGCCATATAATCAATACCACTGAGGTAACCTGCATAGCGAACTACGCAAGCATCAAGCCAGCCAGTACGACGAGGACGACCTGTAACTGTACCATACTCATGACCGCAATCACGGATTTTATCGCCGATTTCGTTGAGCTGTTCAGTTGGGAATGGGCCTTCACCAACGCGAGTGCAATATGCTTTTACGATACCTACTACTTTATCGATTTTGTTAGGGCCTACACCAGCACCGGAGCTTACGCCACCAGCTGTTGGATGAGAAGCGGTAACATATGGATAAGTACCATGGTCGATATCAAGCATAGTAGCTTGAGCACCTTCAAACATTACTTTTTTACCAGCATTGATTTCTCTATTTAAGAATGCGGAAGTATCAATTACATGTTTTCTGAGTTTTTCAGCGTAACCGAGATATTCAGTGCGAATATCTTCATAGTTTAATGGTTCTTTACCATAGAGTTTTACAAGCTCACGATTTTTAGTTTCAAGAGCTGTTTTTAATTTTTCGCTGAATGTTTCTTCATCAATTAAATCACAAACGCGGATACCAATACGGTTATCGCGGTCCATATAGCATGGGCCAATACCACGTTTAGTAGTACCGATTTTTAATTCGCCTTTGTTTTCTTCTTCAAGACCGTCCATAAGACGATGGTAAGGCATTACAACGTGAGCACGATTAGAGATACGTAATCCGTCAACAGAGTAACCATCTTTTTTTAGAGCTTCCATTTCTTGAAGGATTACTTCAGGGTCAAAAGCTACACCATTTGCAATCACACAAATTTTATTATCATAGAGCATACCAGATGGCATGAGTCTTTGTTTAAATTCTTTGCCGTCTACTGTAACAGTATGACCTGCATTACTACCACCTTGATAACGTACAACTATATCAGCTTTTTCTGCTAAATAGTCTACGATTTTACCTTTACCTTCATCACCCCATTGGGTACCAGTTACAACAACTGTTGACATAAGAAAACTTCCTCTCTATTACTCAAGTTTAATATTAACTGCTTATTCAATACCGAAACGAGCCATAATCATGTCTACATTGCGTAAGAACCATTGATAATCGAAGCAGTTGTCGATTTCTTCTTTAGTGAGATATTTTGTGATATCTGGGTCTTTTTCTACATTTGTGCGGAAATCTTCGCCTTTGAGCCATCTAGCCATAGCATTTCTTTGAACCCATTTGTAAGCATCTTCACGAAGTACGCCTTTGCTTACAACAGCGAGCATGATGCGTTGGCTGAAGATAAGACCGCCAGTTTTGTTAAGATTTTCCATCATAGCTTCTGGATAAACGAGAAGTTTATCTAAAAGATTTGTTAATTTACGGCAGCAGTAATCAACGTTGATAGTGCTGTCTGGTAAAATTACGCGTTCAACGGAAGAATGGGAAATATCGCGTTCATGCCAAAGAGTGATATCTTCCATAGCTGCAATAGCGTTACCACGAACAAGGCGAGCCATACCGGAGATACGTTCACCAGTGATTGGATTACGTTTATGAGGCATAGCAGAAGAACCTTTTTGACCTGGTTGGAAATATTCTTCAACTTCACGGATATCTGTACGTTGAAGGTTACGTAATTCTGTAGCGATTTTTTCAAATGTGCTAGCTACAATAGCAAGAGTAGTCATATATTCTGCATGGCGATCACGCTGAATAACTTGTGTTGCAAGTTTTACAGGTTCAATGCCAAGTTTTTTGCAAGTGATTTCTTCAATACGAGGGTCAATATTGGAATAAGTACCTACAGCACCAGAAAGTTTACCAACAGCAACGATTTTTTTAGCGTGTTCAACACGTTCGATATCACGGCAAACTTCATCATACCATAAAGCAAATTTTAAACCGAGAGTCATTGGTTCTGCATGGATACCATGAGTACGACCAATGCAAACAGTATGTTTATATTTTTTAGCTTGACGTTTTAAAACATCACGTAAATTTTTGAGGTCTTCTAAAATAAGCTCAGCGGATTTTTTCATCATAATGCCGAGTGCTGTATCTTTTACGTCGCTGGAAGTTAATCCTTTATGGATATATTTAGAATCTTCACCAACGTATTCAGCAACGTTAGTTAAAAATGCGATAATATCATGATTAGTAACTTTTTCAATTTCTTTAACGCGTTCTAAGTTAAACTGTGCTTTTTCACGAATATTTTTAGCAGCTTCTACAGGAATTTGACCAAGTTCTGCCATAGCTTCACAAGCTGTAATTTCAACTTCAAGCATTACTTCAAATTCGTGTTGGAGAGTCCAAATTCTTCCCATTTCAGGATTGGTATAGCGTTCAATCATTTAAAAATTTCCTCCTCATATTTAAAACCAGCATAAATTTTCTACTGATAACAGCAAAAAGAACTCAAATAGACACTATGTCAAGGATTTGAGTTTTGTTTGTAAAATCTATATGTAGCTTTTACCTTCATATAATAGCATTTTATGTACTTTAGTGTCAATGAAAATGGGGATTATAAGTTTACGATACAGATGTGCATAATAAAAAGCTATATTAATTTTACGATTAATATAGCTTGTTTTGTTAAATATTATCTTGAGTACGAAGTAAATCTGCAAATTTTGTAAATTCCTTATGGAAGAATAATTGAACAGTATCAACAGGACCATTACGATGTTTTGCGACAATGACATCAGTTATATTTTTATTTTCTGTTTCAGCATTGTAATAATCTTCACGGTATAAAAACATAACGATATCGGCATCTTGTTCTAGTGAACCAGATTCACGAAGGTCACTGAGCATTGGTTTTTTTATCTGTCTTGATTCTACACTACGAGAAAGCTGGGAAAGTGCAATTACAGGAACATTGAGTTCACGAGCTAGAGATTTTAAAGAACGAGATATCTCAGAGATTTCTTGTTGTCGATTATCGCCATTTTTATTTGCTCTACCTTGCATTAATTGTAAATAGTCGATTAATACTAAGCTTAAACCTTTTTCTTGTTGAAGTCGGCGAGCTTTGGAGCGAAGTTCCATGATGCTGATACCAGGAGTATCATCAATATAAAGTGGTGCTTTAGAAAATTTATCAGCAGCGGCAATTAATTTTTGCCAATCTTGTTCATCTAAATCACCGACGCGTAATCGTTGAGACTCGACAAGTCCTTCGGCACAGAGCATACGCTGCATTAATTGTTCTTTGGACATTTCAAGAGAGAAAAAGGCTACAGGTTTATTTTCTTTTAAAGCAACATGAGAAGCTATATTTAAAGTAAAGGCTGTTTTTCCCATACTAGGTCTGGCAGCGACTAAGATTAAATCAGAAGGTTGAAGCCCTGCGGTGAGTTTATCTAAGTCTTTAAAGCCAGTGGATAAACCTGTCAGACCACCTTTTGATTCATATAGATTTTCAATTTTGCTAAAAGTATCAATGACGATTTGATTAATAGGTGTGAAATCGCCAGTTTTACGATTGGAAGCGATTTCTAAAATCATTTTTTCGGCTTTATCCATGATGCTATCAGCATCATCAGCACCTTCATAACCCATAGCAGCAATGGCTGTAGCTGTATTGATGAGATGACGCATGAGAGCCTTTTCTTTGACTATCTTAGCATAAAAAACTACATTTGCAGCTGTAGGCACAGTATTGGCAAGTGCAGTAACAAAAGCAATACCGCCAACTTTTTCTAATTGATTTGTTTTATTTAATTGTTCAATTACAGTTAAATTATCGACTGCCTGATTGCGATTGGATAAATCAAGCATTGCTTCAAAAACAATGCGATGAGCTTCGCGATAAAAATCCTGTGGATTTAAAATTTGAGCAGATTCAGCAATAGCTTCTTTGGAGATGAGCATAGCACCTAAAACAGCTTGCTCAGCTTCTATATTTTGGGGAGGTACTCTATCTATCAAAAATAATCACCTCTTAAATTTTATCAAAAGCGAATGCTAAAGCTTCTTGTGCTGTTTTAACAGGATGTACTTTTAAGCCATGTAAATCAGGAGGGATATCTTTAGCATTTTCTTCAGGAATAATCAAAGTTTTGATACCAGCTTGGCTAGCACCATAAGCTTTTTCAAAGACACCGCCTACAGGACGAACTAATCCTTGAATAGAGATTTCACCAGTGATGGCGATATCCTGACGAATTGGTTTTTGGGTAATAGCAGAAATCAAAGCTATTAAAATCGCTGTTCCAGCAGATGGTCCATCAATATTACCGCCACCGATTATATTGATGTGAATATCATAATCATGGATATCTTCATTTGTGAGTTTACGCACAACAGCAGCAGCATTGAAGACAGAGTCTTGAGCCATAGAGCCAGCTGTTTGATTAAAACGCAAGATACCTTTACCTTTTTCATGAGCTTTAAAAGCGATAGCTTCAATTTCGATAACAGAACCAATGAAACCAGCAACGCCTAAGCCAAAAATTTTACCAATCTCACTAGTGTCAGAAGCTTTTTTAGTGATAAATGGTGTTAAGCGACTTACTTGAGCTACAGTATAGATATCTTCTTTAGTGATTAATATATTATTCATATCATTTTCTTGGCGAACGAGAGCATTACTGTAAGCGTCAGCTAAGATATTGATAGCTTTACGTCCTTCAATTGTATATTCACTGATAATCTGGGCTACTTCATCATCTAATTTAGCATTTAGTTTATGAGCAGCATTTAAAACTATAGTTTCAATATGCTTTGGAGTCAGCGGTTCAAAATAGATTTCAGCACAACGAGAACGAAGAGCTGGATTTAAATAATAGCTATCGCGAGTGGTAGCTCCAATTAAAACGAAATCAGCAGGCGCACCTTCAGTGAATAATTTTTTGATATATTCTGGTACATTAGGGTCGTTTGGCTCAAAATAAGCAGAGTCAAAATAAGCGCGCTTATCTTCAAGGACTTTTAATAATTCATTTTGTAAAGTATCATCAAGTTCACCGATTTCATCAATGAATAAAATACCACCGTGAGCATCTGTAACAAGCCCTGGTTTTGGTTCAGGAATACCGCTGTCAGCTAAATCTCTACGAGCTCCTTGATAAATTGGGTCATGAACAGAACCAAGTAGAGGATTGGCTATACCTCTAGGGTCATAGCGAAGTGTAGTGCCGTCTGTTTCCACAAAAGGTGCATCAGCATTAAATGGTGTATGTGGCTGAATACATGCTTCTTGAAGTACAAGCCTTGCAGCAGTTGTTTTCCCTACGCCAGGAGGGCCATAGAGTATTAGATGTTGAGGATAAGGTGAGCTTAATTTTGCTTTTAAAGCTTTAATAGCTCTTTCTTGTCCTATGATTTCAGATAAATTTTCTGGTCGTAACAATTCCATGATGGATTTTGTTAGATGAATTTTATTTTTATCTTCTAGCTGTTTTAGTTTTGCTAATGATTGAGAAGACTCTTTAAGAGAACTTTCTTCTTTAAGGATTTGTTTTTTTATATCGAAAATATAATCTTGGTGATTTTCTTCCATCTTCGCAGATATGCGTTTTTCTAATTCATCTTCAAAAGAACGACGTGCCATAATATTGGCTAGATAATCCATCATTTCTTTTAAAAGTGTAGGAATTTCATCATCTTTAGGCAATTTATCTAAAGTAGGATTTTCATAAACTATTTTTTGTAGACCTAAGATACGTTGATTGCGGTTATTCGAGCGAATTAGCGTTAAAGCTTCTAATTTACTCGCTTTTAATACAAGACGGTCAGCACCTTCGATATCGACTAAGATATCATAAAGAGCATCAATATCATGGTCTATAGGTTCAACTACAATTTCTTCAGGAGAATTTTCAACTTTTGTAGCAGAAATATTAGGCTGCTGTAATTTTACAGCAGCCTTAGTTGTTCGAGATTTTTTTTTAGATTTGAAAAAACGAGAAAATATACTCATAATTGCCTCTTATTTTTCTACAACGTGTACAGTGATTGTACTTGTTATTTCAGGGTGAACTTTGATTGTTGCAGTGTAATCACCGAGACAAGTTATATTTTTTATATCGATTTTGCGTTTATCAATATCAATATTGTGTTTTTCTTTAAGTGTTAAAGCAACATCTTTACTTGTAACAGAGCCGAATAAACGACTGCCTTCGCCAACGCGAACAGGAATAGTGATTTCTACTTGGGATAATTGGGAAGCCATTAAACGAGCTTCATCACTAGCTTGTTGTTTTTTGCGTTCAGCAGATTTTTTCTGAGCTTGAGCTACATTTATATTTTGTTTAGTTGCTTCTACTGCATATTTTTTAGCGATGAGGAAATTTCTACCATATCCTTCAGCAACTTCTACGATATCGCCTTTTTTACCAACTTTTTTAAGATCTTGCAACATTATTACTTTCATTCTTATCAGCCTCTTTCATATATGACAATGTAGTATTTACTACATCTTGTTTTAATTCTTTTAAAGGTCTATTTTTTACTTGAGAGCCAGCCACATTTTGATGACCGCCACCACCAAATTGTTCCATGATGACTTGGACATTGATTTCACCAGTGGAACGAGCGCTTACACCAATGACATTATCTTTTAAGCGGAAAAATACAATACTCACGCGTACATTTTCAATTCCCAATAAATCATCAGCGATTTTTCCTGATATAGCTTGAATACTATTGGCATTATCAGGGCAAACTGCTACAACTAAACCTTCTGGATAGAAAATAGAATTAGCAATAGCAGTACATTCAGCAAGATTAGTTTCATAATCTGTGCGGAATAAATAATGAACTACTTCAGGGTCAGCACCACAACGACGTAAATGCGATACAGCATCAAATGTACGAACACCAGTATTGACACGGAAGTTTTTCGTATCGACAACTATACCAGAATAAAGAGCAGTAGCTTCTAAACGTGATAACTTGATATTTTCATTGAAATACATCAATAATTCAGTTACCAATTCACTTGTAGAAGAAGAATATGGCTCAATATAGATTAATAATGCATTTTTGATTACATTTTCAGAACGACGATGATGGTCGATTACAATGACATGATTTATTGATTGCAATAAATCAGGACTAGCCACAAGATGAGGTATATGTGTATCGACTACGAATAATACAGGATTTAAAGCAGTCATTGCTAGCGCTTCTTTTTGCGTGATAAAGAGATTTTCAAAGTCTTTATCAGTTTTGCAAAGACTGATTAATTTATCTATGCCTTCATTCATATCACTTAAAATGATATAAACAGGTTTTCCCATTTGACGAGCCATACGCGATACACCTATGGCAGAGCCTAAACTATCAAAATCTTCATTGTGATGTCCCATGACAAACACAACATCAGCAGCTTCCATGCGTTCAAAAACAGCATGAGCGACAACGCGAGCTTTTACACGGGTATGTTTTTCTACAGCTTTGGATTTTCCACCAAAGAATTGAACTTTACCATCTAAGTCAACAGCTACCTGGTCTCCACCTCTACCTAATACTAAGTCAAGGTGAGATTGAGCAAGAGCACCTAATTCTTCCATAGAAGTTTTTGGTCTGCTTTGAATTAAACCGATACTCAAAGTAACAGGGAATTTGTTATCGCCGTGAAGATTGCGAACCTTGTCTAAGATATCGAATTTTTCACTGACAGCTAAATCAAGAGCATGGCGTTCTAAGATGATTACATACATATCATCAGAGATGCGACGAAGTAATCCACCTAGAGAATGAGACCATTTATCTAAAAGACTATTGACTTCAAATAAGATAGATGTACGTTGAGCTTCACTTAACCCTTGCATAACGTCATCATAATTATCTATTTGGATATAGCCAAATACCATAGTACGCATAGCTGTATCTAATTTAAAACGTTCATATTCTGAAATATCATAGATATATAAAGTCATTAAATGGCTATCATCATCAGTATTTACTGGTCGATAGATTACCATGTAGAATTTATTATCTTGAGAAAAGATATATTGACCATTGCGGTTCCAAATATTATCGATAGGAATGTTTGGCCAAATATCAGTGATAAAAGAACCTATTTCAGGTGGTTGCTTGAGCCAGCGTTCTAATTCATGATTATACCATTCTAAACGTAAATCTTTATTGATAACCATGATTACTTGAGGTAATTGTTCCAAAGCATAATTAGATAATTCATTTACATTTTTAATGACATTTTCATAGTAAGCTTTTAGATTTTTGCGTCGTTCAATACTGCGCTCTTTTAGATAAAAGAATAAACATATCCATAAAACAATACCGCCACTAAATATATACCAATTGTATTGAAATAATATGACTAATAATATCAAAGAAACTATTAAAGTAACACATATATCAATCCAAGTGGATAATTTATTAGGCATAAAATTACCTCCTAAACATCATTGCTATTTTTGAATTTCTTTCGATAATCAAAAATCATATCAAAGAAGCCAGCAAGAGCAATGATTTGAGCAATTATCATGTTTAGACATAACATAATGATAATGAAAATCCAAACAGCAGTTGGCCAATTTTTTAATTTATAAAAAAATCTTATGACAGATAAACCTTGTACTAAACCTAAGACATTAGCACATAAATAAGTGTTTAGAGCAATTTGATAAAGTAGCGTAATACTGCGAGTATCGCCCCAATACATGCCGATTAAAGAAAAGGCATATATATATATGAAAACTTTAGGGAAACGCCATAATCTAAATGGTGGCAAAGAATTAATATTTGTAGTTCCCAAGCGTTTTAATAAAAAAGAACTAGCAATATAATTAATCACTAATTTTATTACAGCATTTAAAATAAAAATCATAGGTAAGACAAGCGCAAGAGTTTCTATTAAATGCTGAGTTTGTCTTTGTGCATCAATCATAGCTTCGGAAGTTATGCCCATAGAATTAAACATTTCATTTGTATCAAGCATAGCTGTTTTAAAAGCATCTAATTGGTCTACAAATAAATTTATACCTGTGAGATAGAAGGTACATATTAAAAATAGACATACACCAATGATTGAAGCTACAAAAGATGTAGCAAAAATCTTTACAGCAGACCAACAATGATTATAGCCAAAACCTAAAGTTAAAGCTAGAGGCACTGAACCTAGGACAAGTGGTATGGCAGTAACAGGTGTTAAAAATACACATAATAAAATACTAGCAATTAAAGCACTAAATATACCATATTTAAGATTATGTTTGGCTGTAATAATTGTAATAGGTAAAGTCCAAAATAAAATAATAAAAGGTATATAAATTCCTGCCATAGCAATGATTACTGTTATAGCAGTCAATAGGCTACTTTCAGTTAAGGGTCGTAGCTTAGTATTTTTCATAAAAAAATCCTTTCATTAAGAGATAGTTTAATAATTGATAAACCTTAATTCTTAATTATAATATAAAAACTATATTACTGCAAAAACTAAAAACACTTTCTAAATAAAAATTAGAAAGTGTTTTTTATTAATTGTTAAGCTTTAAATACACATTTTCCATCGAGCCAAGTTTCTTTAAGTTCATAATCAGGAGTTATGATAAGGAAGTCGGCTTTTTTACCAATGGCAATGCTGCCAAGTTCATCATCAACACCGAAGCGTTTTGCTGGATTTAATGATGCCATATTAACAGTATGAATAGGATTTTCATGTAATTCTAAGATGAGGCGACGAACTTCTTTTAAAAGAGTTGTTGTACTGCCAGCGAGATTACCACTATCAATGCGAGCAATTCCATCTTTTACATTAAATGGTAAAGTGCCAAGCATATAGCGACCATCTTTTAAGCCAGTGCCTTGAATTGCATCACTTACGAGTAAAGCTTTATCTTTTGGTTTATTCTGTAAGAGAATTTTCATAGCTGGTAAAGAAACATGAATACCATCAGCAATGAGTTCGGCATATACATCATTGCGAGTCATGATAGCACCTAATAAATTAGGATTGCGATGATGGAGTTGTTCCATAGCACAGTAAGTATGAACACCAGCATCAGCACCCATATCAAAACAAGCACAAGCTTCTTCGTAATTTGCACTGCTATGACCTAAGGAAACTTTGATTTTTAAATCTTGTGTTATCCATTTAGTGAATTTTGGTGCATCTTCTTTTTCAGGTGCAATGATAATGGATTTTACAGTATTATATTCAGCCATTTTTTCGATTTCTTCTTTATTTAATGGGCGAATATGTTCTTCAGGGTGAGCTCCTTTGTGTTTGCTTGTGATATAAGGTCCTTCAATGAACATACCAAGAATACGAGCACTATTTAATGTATCTTTACATTCAGCTACATTGGCAATAGCTTTATTGATATCTTCAAGTGGAGCTGTTACTGTAGTTGGCATCCATGTAGTAGTACCTTGAGTTAAAAGATAATCCCCAATGCTTTTTAAAGTCTCTGGAGTGGAGTCCATAGTGTCATGACCTACAGCACCATGGATATGAGTATCAATAAGACCTGGAATAATGAATGCATCATTATATTCTTTTACAGGAATATTTTCTTTTTCAACGTTTTCTTTAGAGAAAAATCCAGCAAATTTATTATCTTCAATGACTAGATATTTGTTGCTTTCAATAAAATCAGCAGTGAAAATTTTTTGAGCCTTAATAGCAATTTTAGTCATTAAGAACACTTCCTCGATTTTTTTTATTCTGAGAACGAGATTGGAATACTTGAATTCTGGACTGATGACTATCAACTAAAATTTCAGATAAACTTAAAGCTGTTTGATTAGCTCTGCTAAAGAGTGCTTCTAATAAAACAGGAACATTAGTTCCACTGATAACCTTACTATTTGGTAAATGTGTAGATAAAATAACACTTTGATTAAAAGGTGTACCGCCTGCTATATCTGTGCAGAAAATAATATCAGAACAATTTAAACGTTCAACAGCTTCTTGTAATTGTTTAGCTAATTCTGTATTTGTAGAACCGATAGGAAAATCAATCGCTTCAAATTTATCTTGTTTGCCAGCAATAACTTCAATAGATGAAGCAAGGCCAGATGCAAAGTTACCATGTCCTGTAACTATAATACCTATCAACAAAAAAACCTCCCTGGAGTGAATATCCTCATATTTTAAATTCTTTGTATATTAATTGTATCATAAAATAAGTATATCTACAGTTTATTTAATGTATTTTTTTAAGCATATAACTAAATGATAATAATTATTAAAAAGTAAAAAAAAGCTATAAAAAATAAATTTTATTTAGTAAAACATAGAATAGTGAAGAATATTTAAGAAAATAAGAGAAAAAAAAGAGATAATATGGTATTTTTAACGTTTGATTTATTCTGAGTATAATCATATAATATACACATAAGGAACAAACAATATTGATAAGGAATTAGAAATTATCAATTTATTTAATGTGTATATATCTAAGTATTGGAGGAATTTATAATGAAAAAATGGGTTTGCAGTATTTGTGGTTATGTATATGAAGGTGAAAGCGCACCAGAACAGTGCCCAATTTGTAAAGCACCAGCAGATAAATTTGTAGAACAATCCGGTGAATTAGTATTCGCTGACGAACATCGTGTAGGCGTAGCAAAAGGTGCTGACCCTCGCATTATCGAAGGTTTACAGCAGAACTTCACTGGCGAATGCACAGAAGTTGGTATGTACCTCGCTATGAGCCGTGTTGCTGAACGTGAAGGTTATCCTGAAATCGCTGATGCTTACAAACGTTATGCTTTTGAAGAAGCAGAACATGCTGCAAAATTTGCTGAACTTCTCGGTGAAGTTGTAACTGACAGCACTAAGAAAAATCTTGAACTCCGTGTTGCTGCTGAACATGGTGCATGCGCTGGTAAAAAAGAACTTGCTACTTTAGCTAAAGAACTTGGCTTAGATGCAGTTCATGATACAGTTCATGAAATGGCTAAAGACGAAGCTCGTCATGGATGTGGCTTCAATGGCCTCTTAAAACGTTACTTCGGTAAATAATTTGATATAGATAGGATTATTAAAAGAGTATGGTGTAAGCCATACTCTTTTTTATTTTTATAAATAGTTATTGAATGTTATAAATTTATATTAGTATAATAAATTTGATAGAATTTTTATTAAATTTTTTGAGGATTGATTTTATGAGTTACACAGGTTCATTATTTAATTTTATTAACAATTCAACATCATCATTTCATACAGTTTTAAATTCACAATCATATTTGATAAAAAATGGCTTTGAAGAAGTCGATTTTAGTGAAGATTGGCAGTTAAAAGCAGATAAAAAATATTTTACGAAGATATATGATTCAACATTGATTGCATTTATTCCACATCAAAATTTGCGTGAAGGCATGAAAATTGCTGTCAGCCATACAGATTTTCCTTGTTTAAAGATAAAACCTAGTGCTGATATTATGCAAAATGATTATGGCAAATTAAATGTAGAAATTTATGGTGGTATGATTTTAAATACATGGTTTGATAGACCATTATCCATAGCGGGAAAAGTCGTTTTGAAAGGTCAAGACTGTTATCAGCCAGATGCGAGATTTGTAGATTTTAAACGACCATTGATGATTATTCCTAATCTTGCTATTCACATGGATAGAAGTATTAATTCAGGTAAGAGTATAAATAAACAAAAAGAAATGTTGCCTTTAGCTTTTATGCAAACTGAAAATAATAGTGAAGATGAATTAGCAAATGATAATAGTAATTTAATTAAATTGTTAGCGGAAGAATTATCTTGCGCTCAAGAGGATATTTTGAGCTATGATTTAACTGTATATCAAGTGGAAACTCCATATTATTTAGGTTTTGCAGGTGAATTAGTAACAGCACCTAGACTAGATAATATAACTTCTGTTAAAGCTTGTATTGAAGGAATTATCGCTGATAAGCGTAAGGTGGGTTTAGATATAGCTGTTTTATTTGATAATGAAGAAGTGGGCAGTAGAACAAAACAAGGTGGAGCTTCTAATGTTTTATCAAATGTAATTGAACGCATTTATATGGCTTTTGGTTATACTAGACAGGCATTTTTGGCAGATTTAGCAAAGAGCTTTATGTTATCTATAGATGTAGCTCATGCTATGCACCCTAATTATGTAGAGAAAAATGATTTGACTAATAAGCCAATATTAAATAAAGGTTTGGCTATAAAAATGGCAGCTAGTCAATCGTATGCAGGAGATGCTGAAGCTATTGCTATCGTAAGAGCTTTATGTGAAAAATATAAGATAAATTATCAGATGTATGTAAATAATTCAGATATTCCAGGTGGGTCAACTATAGGCTCGATGGCTTCCGCTTTATTGACTATGAGAACATTAGATGTAGGTATTCCTATTTTAGCTATGCATTCAGCACGAGAAACTATGGGGAAAGATGACCAAAAATCTTTAGAAAAATTAGTTAGAGTATTTTTTGAAGGTTTTTATTAAAATATAGAGGTGATATAGATGAAAGTTTTAGTAGTGATGCCATTTAAAGATAAGCATAAAGCATTAATGGCTCAAAATTTTCCTCAAGTAGAATTTATTTATGAACGCAATCCAGACAAAGAATTAGTGGAAAATGTGGAGGCAATTATTGGCAATGTTAAGCCTAGTCTATTGAAAGATGCTAAAAATTTAAGATGGTTGCAATTAAATAGCGCAGGTACTGATGGATATTGTGAAAAAGGTATTTTGCCAATGCAAACTATATTGACTAATGCTACAGGGGCATATGGTTTAGCTTTATCTGAATATATGCTTGCTGTATTGATGGCTATGCAGAAAAAATTATATAGTTATCACGATAATCAAAAACAATCTCTATGGAAAGATGAAGGCGAAGTAACTTCTATTTTTGAGTCTACTATCTTAGTCGTGGGTTTAGGTGATATAGGAAGTTGTTTTGCTAAACGAGTAAAAGCACTAGGAGCAAAAGTCATCGGTATTAAGCGTCGCCTTGGTGAAAAACCAGACTATGTGGATGAATTAGTTAGTCTAGATAAATTAAATGAGTATTTACCTAAAGTCGATATAGTAGCTACTGTATTGCCAGGAACGAAAGCGACTTATCAGATTTTTGATAAAGAAAAATTCGCTTTGATGAAAAAAGGTGCATTTTTTATTAATGCAGGTCGTGGAAGTGCTGTAGTTGAAGATGATTTAATAGAAGCTTTAAATTTAAATCATTTAGCAGGTGCTGCTATTGATGTAACGCATATAGAGCCATTACCACAAACAAGTGCTTTATGGCAGACAAAAAATCTGCATATTACACCACATACAGCAGGTCAATATCATTTGGCAAAGACCTTAGACAATATAGTGAATATCGCTAAAGATAATTTGCAAGCTTTGATAGATGGCAAAGAATTAAAAAATATTGTCGATTTTGAAACTGGATATAAAAAATAAAAATAGCCACTCATTATAGTGATAAATAATGAGTGGCTTTGTTTTTTATATTAAGCTTTCCAAAGGCTGTGAAGATTGCAATAAGCATAAGCTGTAATTACTTCTTCACCATCTAAAAGAGCAAATTGAGCTGTTGGAGGAGTGTTTGGTTGTAGTACCTTACGTTGATTGCCTTTATTTGTTTCAAGTGATATCCATTCAATGTAATGTTCAGGAATCATAGGATGTTCAACAGAGCCTACAGAAACAGTAACAATATTTCCTTCTTGAGAAATCACAGGAACGTGTTTTTCTACAGCTGCATCAGTAGTACCAGGAATAATTTCTTTCATTTTTTCACCACAGCAGATAATAGGCACACCTTTATCTTTTACAAAAGCAATGATATTACCGCAGTGTGAACAAATATAAAATTTTTGAGACATAAAAATCCCTCCTCAAATATATAATAACTATATTATAGCATTATATACAGATACAGACCTAGCATTTAATGTATTTTGTTGGTAAATTTTAGGTCTATTTTGTGGCTTGATAAATGCTTTATCATCAAATTCTGTATTGATGATTAACTGCCAAGGCGTATCATGTGGAAGTGATGGTAAATTAATGCGATGATTTTCCCAGTGAGCGTTAATAGCGATATAGATAAAATCATCACGACCATCTTCTGTTTTGCCTGTCAACATAATGCAGACAACACGATTGCCATGAGAAGAGTCAAACTGCCATGGATTAATACCATGTAAGCTTACAGCAGGATAATTTTTAGGTGTACCCTCAGAAGCACGACAGAAAAGAGGGTGCTCTTTTCTAAACGCAATTAGCTGTTTGAAGAATAAGAACATATCATGATTTTCTTGTAATTGGTTCCAATTCAACCATGAAGTTTCATTATCTTGGCAGTAAGCATTATTATTGCCAAATTGAGAATTACAGAATTCATCACCAGCTAAAAGCATAGGAATACCAATGCTACAGAATAAGATTGTTGCAGCATTGCGTACCATTTTTCTACGTAAAGTTAAAATTTCAGGGTCTGTTGTTTCACCTTCAACACCACAGTTCCAACTGATATTATCATTAGCACCATCTGTATTATTCCAACCATTTTCTTCATTGTGTTTTTCATTGTAAGAGAATAAATCCCATAATGTGAAGCCATCATGACAAGTAATGAAGTTGATGGAAGCATAATTACCTCGATTAGAAGGATTGTAAATATCTTCAGAACCAGTGATGCGATTTACTATAGCTTGAGCAAAACCTAAATCACCTTTGAGGAAATGGCGAACATCATCACGATAATGACCATTCCATTCAGACCATTTACCATAAGCAGGGAATGTACCTACTTGATATAATCCACCAGCATCCCATGCTTCAGCAATTAAAATAGTATTATTGAGCAATGGGTCGAAGGTCAATAATTCTAAAAGTGGAGGATTGCTCATAGGAGAACCGTCTTGATTGCGTCCTAAGATGGAAGCTAAGTCAAAACGGAAGCCATCAATATGATATTCAGCTGTCCAATGGCGTAGACAGTTTAAAATCATTTGGCGAACAATTGGATTGTTACAATTTAAAGTATTGCCACAACCACTGAAATTATAATATTCACCATTTGGCCCTAGAATATAATAGGCTTTATTATCAATACCCTTAAAAGATATATATGGGCCACGTTCATCGCCTTCTGCTGTATGATTAAAAACAACATCAAGAATAACTTTTATATTATTTTTATGTAATTCTTTAATTAGATTTTTAAATTCATAGTTTTGCATGGAGTATTTTCCACTAGCAGCATAGCCTGCTTTAGGCGCAAAAAAAGATATTGGATTATAACCCCAATAATTTAAAAGGCGATTACCTTTACTATCATAACGAATAGTATCGTTAATGACATCTTCATTTTCATCAAATTCAAAGATTGGTAAAAATTCAACAGCATTGATACCTAATTCTTTGAGATAAGGAATTTTTTCAATAAATCCAGCATAAGTCCCAGGGTGTTTTACTTTGGAAGATTCATGACGAGTGAAACCACGTAAATGGGTTTCATAAATGATTAAATCACCATGGTCTGTTTTTTGTGGTAAATCAGAGTCTAATTCAAAATCACTGATTACTACTTTGGAACGATATTGGAATATATTATCTTTATCTGGCAATTTACCCCATTCGTTGCGACCAGAGACCATTTTAGCATATGGGTCTAAGATGATTTTGCGACGGTCGTAAATATCGCCAGTAGTTTTATCATATTTTCCATCAATGCGAAAACCATATTCTATATTTTCATAATCTAAATCGAGTACAATCATGGCAAAAACATTGCCAACACGATAATTTTCAGGATATGGAATTATCGCAAAAGGTTTAGGTGCTCTGTCTTTGAATAATACTAATTCACAACTTGTAGCACCGGCTGAATATATGCAAAAATTAACTCCTCCAGGAACAATAGAGGAGCCGTTTAAGCGGAAAAATCCGCGTCTAATTTTAAATTGTTTGAACGTATCAGTAGGCAGAATATCTAATTGCATGATAACACCTCATTAATGTATCAGAGCATATTTTTTTATAGCATCATCAATTGAAGGAGCGAGTTCAATTGTATCTGTTAAACCTGTTAAATCAAATATTTCTGATATTTTATCAATTATGGAAACAAAGATTGCTTTTATATTTAATAATTTAGCTTTGTTGGCAATATTAGAAAGTAAATATAGACCATAATTAGAAATGTAATTACAATCAGACATATCAATTATAATATTGTCACCAGAAGTCATTTTATCTAAAATTTCAATTTTTGCTTGTTGTGCAGTAGATATATCTAATTTACCCTTTATTGCTATAATGTGAAGTTTTTCCTTTTGATTAGTGCGAGTTTCCAATATAGTAAATACCTCCTAATGACTATAAATAAAAATAATATTATAATAAATTTTAGCTATACAAAAATATAAATAATACTACTAATGTATATATATATTAGCTAAATAAGCAATATATTGTAAATTGGAATATAACGATATCTGCCTACTAATATAAAATTTAATATAGTTTTAAATTTAATTATAGCTAGAAATAGGGATTTATATATCTGAATAAAATGACTAAAAGTAAATTATATTATGGTATATTTCCTAATATTATTTTATAAAAGTTTACACTGTTTTGCAAGTATTAGAGCCTTATTTGTTAGCTTTGGTCAATAAAAAATCAATGCAGAAATTAATCTGCATTGATTTTTGTATTATTATTATTTATTTAGTGGTTTTTTTAAGATAGCTAAGAGAATCATAGCAACAACAGCGCCAATAGCTATGGCAGCTAAATACATGAGAGGATTTCCGATTGTTGGAACAACGAAAATACCACCGTGAGGAGCACGAAGAGTACATTCAAAAGCCATAGATAAAGCACCAGCCACAGCAGACCCGATAACACAAGATGGAATTACACGAGCAGGGTCAGCAGCAGCAAATGGAATAGCGCCTTCAGTGATGAAAGATAAGCCCATTACATAGTTTGTAATACCAGATTTTCTTTCAGATTCAGTGAAGCGATTGCCAAAGAATGTAGTACAAAGAGCGATGGCAATTGGAGGAACCATACCACCTGCCATAACAGCAGCCATAACACCAAATTCACCATCAGCTAAAAGAGCAGTACCTGTTACATATGCTGCTTTATTGAATGGGCCACCCATATCAATAGACATCATACCACCAACAACAGCACCAATTAAAATACGGCTACTAGGATCCATACCTTTTAATGTTTCAACAAGCCATGTATTAATAGCACTTACAGGAGGATTGATGATGAAGGTAATAGCAATACCCATCAATAATACGCCAAATAAAGGATAAATTAAGATGGTTTTGATACCTTCAAGAGATTCAGGTAATACTTTGCAAACTTTTCTAAGACCTAAAATAATGTAACCAGCAGCAAAACCTGCGATTAAAGCACCTAAGAAACCAGAACCACCAGTGTTTGCCATAGCACCACCGACGAAACCTGCAACAAGACCAGGACGGTCAGCAATACTCATACCGATAAAACCAGCAAGTACAGGAAGCATAAATCCGAAAGAAACACCGCCAACATTTTTAAAGAAAGCAGCAAGTGGAGTATTAGAACCGAAATTTGATGGATTTGCTGGATCGTAAACATCGACTAAGAAGGCAATAGCTATTAAGATACCACCGCCAACAACGAATGGAAGCATATGAGAAACACCATTCATTAAGTGTTTATAAAGTTGACGACCGATACTTTCATTTTCACTAGAAGAAGTGGAAGAACTGTCATCATCGCCAGATCCTTTATAAATAGGAGCATCTTGAGCCATAGCTTTGTCTAAAAGCTCATCAGCTTTATTAATACCATTAGCTACTTTAGTAATGATAACATGTTTACCATTGAAACGAGCCATTGGTACATTTTTATCGGCAGCGACGATAATACATTTTGCATTAGCGATTTCTTCATCAGTTAATACATTTTTTCTACCGCCAGCACCATTTGTTTCAACTTTGATAGAAATATTTTTGCGTTTAGCATGTTGTTCTAAGGATTCAGCTGCCATATAAGTGTGAGCAATACCAGTAGGGCAAGCTGTAACAGCTAATACATCATAACCAGTAGAAGTTTCTTCTTTGGCAGGTGTAGTTTCTGCTTTAGTTTCTTCTTGAGCTGGTGGATTTTCTTTATCATTGATCAATTTTAAGAATTCATCTACAGATTTTGCAGCGATTAAGGATTCTTTAAAATCAGGATCCATTACCATCATAGCGAGTTTACTCAATAATTCTACATGTAAATCGCTTGCAGTATCTGGAGCTGCAATCATGAAGAATAAGCGAGATGGGTTGCCATCTAAAGCTTCAAAATCCATACCATCAGGAATAACCATAGCAGCAAGACCAGCTTCTTTTACAGCAGCACTTTTTGCATGAGGTGTAGCGATGCCATCACCTAATCCAGTGGAACCAGATTCTTCACGAGCTATTACGGCTTTTAAGTATTCTTCTTTGTTATTGAGGTTACCGCTTTTTTCCATTAAATCAGCTAAGATTTCAATAGCTTCAGTTTTGGATTTTGGCGGAGCAACATTTAATTGAATACTAACTGGTTTTAATAAGTCGGTAATTTTCATTTAATATATCTCCTTAATATTATTAACTTTTATGAAGTTAGTTATTTAAAGTTTTTAATAAGGCTTCAACTTCACTGCGAGTTGCTAAATTTTCAGAGAATGCAGAAGCAGAACCAGTAGCAACTCCCATATAGAAAGCTTTTTCATAGCTATTTGTTTCGATATAGCCTGTTAAGAAACCAGCAACCATAGAATCTCCAGCACCGATGGAATTTACTAATTTTCCTTTAGGAACAGGGCTATATGTTATGGAACCATCTTCAGCTACTAAGATAGCACCATCTTTACCCATAGAAACTAATACATTTTTAGCTCCCATATCCTGGAGTTTTTTAGCATAAGTGATGATGTCATCATTGCAAGTTAAAGTAACATTAAACATTTCAGCTAATTCATGGTTGTTAGGTTTGATTAAGAATGGACGATATTTTAAAACATTAAGTAAGAGATTTTTAGTAGCATCAACAACGATATTGATGTTGCGATTTTCTAAACGAGCCATGATTTTTTCATAGATATCATCTGGCAAAGTTTTAGGAATACTACCAGCTAAAACTAAAGTATCACCAGCAGTTAATTTATCTAATTTAGCAAATAATTCTTCAATAGCATTTGCTGGAATATCAGGGCCTTGACCATTGACTTCAGTTTCTTGCTCATTTGTTTTAATTTTTACATTTATACGAGAAAAGCCATTTGGTAATTCAATGAAATCACTTTTACAACCAAAGCTATGAAGCTGGCGAATGATTTCTTTTCCAGTGAAACCGGAAATAAAGCCTAAAGCTGTACTATCAATACCAAGATTTTTCAATACGATAGAAACGTTTATACCTTTTCCGCCACCTAAAACTTGTTCATAATTTACACGGTTAGTAGCTCCAGCAATAAATTCTGGCATGCGAACAATGTAATCGATAGCAGGATTAAATGTTACAGTATAAATCATTTACAACACCTCCATGATATTTGTATAATCAAGATATTTTTTATCTTTTAAGATGTCAGTGATGATGATGGCATCTTCTAAGTTAGCAAAAGTTATAGGTGTTATTTGGTCAAATTTAGTGGAATCAGCTAAAACATAAGCTTTTTGGCAGTGTTTTAAGGCTGTTTTTTTCACACAAGCTTCAACACTATCAGGAGTAGAAAAACCTGCCTGAAGGCTAATGCCATTTGTGCCAAAGAAGCCTTTAGTAAAATTATAAGGTTGAAGATTTTCAATAGATGTTGTGCCGATGATAGCTCCAGTGGATTTTTTTAATTGACCGCCGATGATGAAAGCTTTAAAACCTTTATCAGTCAATTTTTGAGCATGAATAATGCCGTTTGTTATATAGGTTGCTTTTTTTTCAGTTAAATGGTCAATGATTAATTCTGTAGTAGTACCAGCATCAATATAAATTAAATCATGAGGTTTTACTAAACTAGCAGCTTTTTTGGCGATTAAGTTCTTTTCTGTAATTTGTAAATCATGTTTAGTGTGAATGTCTTTTTCATCAGCAGTATAAAAATCAATGCTAGTTGCTCCGCCATAGACTTTACGGAGTTTTCCAGCTTTATCAAGTGCTGTCAAATCACGACGAATAGTAGATTCAGATGTATTTAATAAAGTAGTTAATTCTAATAAAGTAACGCTAGATTTAGTTTTTAGTAAATTTAAAATAGCACAATGACGATCTTGTGTTAACATAAGCTCACCTCATTTCAAGATTATTATATCACTCAAACTCAATCAAAGTCAATCATAAAATGATTGAAGTTTGCTAAAATAAATCAAAGTCGGTCAATTAAATTATAATTATCTCCATCATAAGTATTTTTTCATAGAGAATATATATATAAATATGATATGATTAAAATAAAAAAGGAGGTTACATATTGAATACTAAAAAAAGTAAATTGAGCCAGTATGTAAAAAAATATATTTATATTTTTATTGGTTCTATAATCACAGCGGTAGGGTTAGAAATATTTTTAATTCCTAATAATATAATTGATGGTGGTGTAGTAGGTATTTCTATTATGCTCAGTGCCATAACAGGACTTCCTTTTGGTGCCTTTTTGATTTTGATAAATTTACCTTTTTTATATTTAGGATATAAACATATAGGTAAAGCTTTTGCTATAGCGACTACTTTTGCTGTAATATCATTGTCATTTTGGTCTAGCGTATTTTTACCTGTATTGCCTGTAACTAATGATTATTTTTTAGCAGCAGTTTTTGGTGGTATTATTACAGGAACAGGTGTAGGTATTATAATTCGCAATGGTGGCTCTTTAGATGGAACGGAAATTGTGGCGATTTTGACAGATAAGAAAACAGTTTTTTCTGTTGGCGAAATTGTCATGTTTATAAATCTATTTATTTTAAGTAGTGCAAGTTTAGTTTTTGGCTGGGATAAAGCTATGTATTCATTAGTAGCTTATTTTGTCATAGCTAAAATGATTGATGTTGTTTTAAAAGGTTTAGAAGAAACTTATTCTGTGATGATAGTCACTTCACAACATACAGATATTTTAAATCGTTTGATGTTAGAAATGGATAAAGGTGTAACTGTACTTCATGGAGAAGGTGGGTATACGAAAGAAAAACGAAAAATTTTATATTGTGTAGTAACTAGATTAGAGATAGATAAACTAAAAAATATGGTTTTAGATATAGATGAAGGTGCGTTTGTAACTATTAATCCTGTTAGTGATATTGTAGGTGGAAGATTGAGAGTAAAGAAAAATCATTAAGTAATGTATTAAATGTATAATTACATAAATAATTTGTAACTTTTTAAAATGCTTGACGATATAATAACTAGAGAACTATAATACAAGGTATAAGAAAACTTTATATAATTTAATAAAATAATAAAAATAATATATAAAAATATAGCTACAAATTATGTGTTTTTTGCATTTACATATATTATAAAAATCTAATTAGGGAATAAATAATATTCTTATTATTTTATATAAATATTGGGTCTAATATGATATTTTTCATTCATACCTTAGTCAGGAAAAATGAGTGGGTCTAGTATTTAATTTATTTAGGAGGGGTACTGTGGAAAAGTATAATTCTATTTGGGACATGTACCAAAAAAAAGGAATGAGTCGTCGTTCCTTCATCAAAGCTTGTACAGCAATGGCTGCTATGCTTGGCATAGCTCCAAGTATGTTATCTGAAGTTGTAGAAGCAGCAGAAAAAAGATTACCAGTTGTGGTATGGCTTCATGGTCATGAATGTACAGGCTGTAGTGAAGCCTTCATTCGTTCTGGAGCACCAATGGCATCTGACGTAGTGTTAAATATGATTGCTTTAGAGTATGATGATACTTTAGCAGCTGCCAGCGGACAACCATTTGAAGAACATCTTCAAGAAATTATTAAAGCATATGATGGTCAATATATTTTGGCTGTAGAAGGAGCAGTACCTGTTCTTGCAGATTCTGGCTATTGTATGGTAGGTGGTCATGCTTTCGTTAATCAGTTAAAGGAAGCTGCAGCTCATTGTGCTGCAATTATTAATTATGGTTCTTGCTCTGCATGGGGTGGTATTCAAGCTGCTAGACCAAATCCTACACAATCTACTGGTGTACCTAATATTATTGGTGATAAACCTATTATTAATGTACCAGGTTGTCCGCCAATTCCAGAAGTAATGACTGGTGTTATCGCTCATTATGCTATGTTTGGTAAATTACCACCTGTAGATAATGAAGGACGTCCAAAACAATTCTTTGGTAATCGTTTGCATGATACTTGCTATCGTCGTCCATTCTTTGATGCTGGTCTTTTTGCTGAAGATTTCAATGATAAAGGTGCTAAAGCAGGTTGGTGCTTATATAAATTAGGTTGCCGTGGACCTGAAACTTATAGCTCTTGTGGTAACCTTCGTTGGTGGAATGGTTTATCTTATCCTGTACAATCTGGGGCAAGTTGTATCGGTTGTACAAACAAAAACTTCTGGGATGAAGATCCATTATATGAACGTATACCAGATGTTCCAGGTATTAGTAGCCTAGGTCTTGGTAATATTGATACAGTTGGTGGTATTGCACTTGGTGCTATGGCTGTCGGTATCGCAGGACATGCAGCTACATCTGCTATTCAGAAAAAGAAAAGAGATGCAGCTGAAGCTAAAAAAAGCTCTGAAAGAAAGGACGGTTGATAAATAATGGCACATATAGTAGTAGACCCAATAACACGTATTGAAGGACATTTACGTGTAGAAATTGAAGTGGAAGGCAATAAAGTAACAGATGCTATTTCTAGCGGAACAGCTTGGAGAGGTCTTGAAGTAATTGCTAAAAATCGTGACCCTCGCGATTTATGGGCATATATTCAACGTATTTGTGGCGTATGTACTAGTTCTCATTCTTTGGGCTGTGTTCGTGCAGTAGAAGATGCACTCGGCATTAAAATTCCTAAAAATGCAAACTATATCCGTAATATAATGGCAGCAACACTTACTGTTCATGACCATTTAGTACATTTTTATCATTTACATGCATTAGATTGGGTTAGCCCACTTGAAGCATTAAAAGCAGACCCAACAGCAACTGCTAATTTACAAAATGCAGTGCTTGCAAATTATAAATTACCATTTAATGGTCCAATGGAATATGATTTTTCTGCATATCCAAAAGATTTCCCAAAAGCAACACCAGCATATTTCCAAGCAATTAAAGATAAAGTTCAAGCTTTAGTTAGCGGTGGACAGCTTGGTATTTTTGCTGCAAACTGGTGGGATCATCCAGATTATCAAATTCTTCCTCCAGAAGTACATTTAATGGCTATCGCTCATTATTTAAATATGCTCGATAAACAACGTGAAGTAGTTATTCCTCATGTTATTTTTGGTGGTAAAAATCCACATCCTCATTATGTTGTTGGTGGTATGCCATGTGCTATTTCCATGGACGAAATGAATGCTCCTGTTAATAGCCAGCGTTTAGCTGCTGTAGATACTTCCATCAATTTAAGCATGGATTTAGTAAATAATTTCTATTTACCTGACTTATTAGCTATTGGTCATATTTATGCTCAGAAAGGTTTAATCACTGGCGGTGCTGGTCTTGCTAAAGAACGTGTATTAGGATTTGGCTCCTTCCCAGAAGAACCATTTGCAGGTACAGCTAATGGTGGAGATTGGTTCAATCAAATCATGATTCACTGCAATGCTGTAGTTGAAAACTTTGGTGCTGGCGTTATGAACGCAAAAGTTACTGAAGTTACAGCTGATGACTTAAAAGATCCAGAAGTATTAACAGAAACTACAACTCATGCATGGTATAAAGATGGCGATGCTCTTCATCCATGGGATGGTAAATCTGAAGCTGAATACACTGGTGATAAAAACGGTAATAAGAGCCATTGGGAACAGCTTAATGAAAAAGGCAAATATTCCTGGATTAAAACACCATTATGGCGTGGCAAAATGGCAGAAGTTGGACCTCTTGCTCGTTATATTATTATTTATACAAAAGTTAAACAAAATCTTCTCCAACCAAATTGGGCAGAAAAGATGATGGTAGATCAAGTAGATGCTATTTCTAAATTATTAAATGTAGCACCAGAAGTATGGTTACCATCTACACTTGGACGTACAATTACTCGTGGTTTAGATGCACAGCTTAATGCTTGCATGAATAAATATTTCTTCGGAAAACTCATTAAAAATATTGCTAATGGTGATACAGATACAGCTAATACTACTAAATGGGATCCATCTACATGGCCAACTGAAGAAGTAAAAGGTGTAGGTCTTTATGAAGCTCCTCGTGGTGCACTTAGCCATTGGGTTGCAATTAAAGATAAGAAATGTAGCAATTATCAAGCAGTAGTACCAACTACATGGAATGCTTGCCCTCGTGATGAAGTGGCAGGTCAAGGTGCTTTTGAACGCGCTATGATGGATACTGCTGTTAAAATTCCAGAAAAACCATTAGAAATTGTCAAAGCTATACGTTCTTTTGACCCATGTATAGCTTGTGCTACTCACTTATATGATGCGAAGGGAAGAACAATAAGTACAGTTAATACTGACCCTTATATTAGGGGTGGTTTAAATGGCTAAGTTAGTTCATCCAAAGGGACAATTAAAGAAATATTATATTTTTAGTCCATTTTTAAGAATATTTCATTGGATTATGGTTTGGTGTATTGCTGGATTATTTATTACAGGATTGTTGATTATGGACCCTATTTCTGGTGGCCCAGGTCATGAACCAACTTTTGCAGATTGGCGTTTATCTGTAGATTTAATCCGTAATATTCACTTCTTATTAGGCTTTATTTTTACAGCTTCATTTACTTTGCGTATTTATGGCTGGATTATCAATCGTGGTGACCGTTTGTTACCTAAATTCTGGACTACTAAATACATGGAAGAAACTGTAGAAGTAGCACTTCACTACAGCCTATTAAAATATTCTCATAAACCATATTTACGTAATCCTTTGGCTCGTGGCTCATATTTAGCATTATATGTTATGGTTTTGGTAGAAATCGTAACAGGTTTTGCTATGTACTATATGCCTAATTCAACAGGTGTACCAGCTTCTATTTTTGGTTGGTCAATCGGTATGTATGGTGAAATGATTTTCCATTGGGTTCATCATTATTTTGCTTGGTTCATTATGTTCTTTGCTATGGGTCATGTATATATGGTATTCAGAGCAGACTTAATGGAACGTGAAGGCGAAGCTGCTAGTATGTTCTCTGGTACAAAAACTTTAGCACATATTCCATCTGATATTGATGACCTCAAAGATAAAAAAGGACATATTGCAGAAGATTAAGGAGATGTAATTTTCATGTGTCTTACTTGTGGTTGCCTTTTTGGTGGAAAGGGTAATAAATTAAGATTTAAAGTTGAAGGATATACAAAGGAAAATGCTAAAGAACTTAAAGAAAGTTTATTAGGATTACCTGGAGTATATAACGTTCATATTCATGCGCATAACGGTGAAACAACGATTAATTATAATCCTGCTAAAACACCGCTAACACAGTTGACTGCTGAGTTTACTCAGCGTGGGTTGACTGCTCTGTTATAAGGAGATAAAAACAGTCGGGTTTTTACCCGACTGTTTTATTATTTTAGATTATGCATGAAATGGCATTAGCAGAAGGCATTTTAGATATTGTGCTTTCTTATGCAGATAAAAATGAAGCGAAAAAAGTAACAGAAATTTCTGTTTTAGTTGGCGAAATGACAGGTGTTGTAGATGAGTCTTTAGAATTTTGTTTTACTTCTATAGCTAAAGACACGAAAGCTGAAGGAGCAAAATTGATTTTAAAGAGAATACCACTTGTAGCAAGATGTTTAGAATGTGGTAAGGAAACTAAAATAGAAAGATATAACTTTACTTGTCCTCATTGTGGTTCTTTGCGCATGGAAACTATATCGGGACGAGAGCTTCGAGTAGAATCATTGGAGGCGGATTGAATGGATATTCCTGTAATGCAAGATATTCTTGGCAGAAATGATGAAATTGCTGGCAAGAATAAATCTTTATTTGATAAACATGGTATTTTAGCTATTAATTTATTGGGTTCTCCTGGTTCAGGTAAAACAACTTTATTAGAACGAACTATCGCTCACTTAAAAGATGATTTACGCTTAGCTGTTATTGAAGGTGATTTATTTACCGATAAAGATGCTGATAGAATAGCACAGCATAATGTACCAGTAATCCAAATTAATACAAATGGTGGTTGTCATTTAGATGCGCCAATGGTAGAAGAAGTACTTGGTGATTTAGACCTTGATAAATTAGATGTTGTAATCATCGAAAATGTGGGTAATCTCGTTTGTCCAGCAGAATTTGTCGTTGGTGAAGATATGAAGGTTACTGTTTTAAGTATTACTGAAGGCGATGATAAACCATTAAAATATCCAATTATTTTCAAAGAGTCTAAAGTTGCTATTTTAAATAAAGTTGATATTTTACCATTTACTAATTTCGATATGGAAGCTGCTAAACATGATTTAAAATGTATTCATCCACAGCTTGAAATTATGGAAACTGCTGCTTCTAAAGATGTAGGTGTAGATAAATGGTGTGATTTTATCCGTAGTGAATTTAAGAAAAAACAAGAACAGTTAAAATTAGGAGAATAATTATGGCAGATATTTCAGTTGTAGGTATTGGCAATATCATCATGCAAGATGAAGGTTTTGGTGTTAGATGTGCAGAATATTTGCAGAAAATCACTGACTATCCTGATTTTGTACAAATTATTGATGGTGGTACTTTAGGTATGGATTTAATGCCATATATTGCAGGTACTAAAAAATTATTATTGATTGATGCGATGAACATTGATGCGCCTGTAGGTAGTTTTCATAGTTTTACAGGTGATGAATTAAATGCATATTTTAAAGATAAAATATCTGTACATGATTTAGGTGTTAATGATATGTTAGCTGTTTTGAAATTGACAGATAATCCTATTGAAGAAGTCGTTGTAATGGGTGTAAAACCAGAGGTTGTTTCTATGGGATTGGATATGACAGAAAAAATAGCTGAAAAAGTACCAGAAGTAGCTCAAAAGGCTAAGGAGCTAGTTGATAAATGGGTAGCAGAGTATCAGAAATAAAAAGATATCAGATACGTGTAGAAGGTATTGTACAAGGTGTAGGTTTTAGACCGTTTATATATGGTTTAGCTATAAAGTCTTGTTATAGCGGTTATGTATTAAATGATGTAGAAGGCGTTTTGCTGGAAATTCAGGGACGAGATATAGATATAGAAAATTTTTGTCAATGTATAAAGACAAAAGCGCCTAAAGCATCATATATAACAAATATCAGCTATCATGAGATTGATGTAATTTGTGATGATAAAGAGTTTATAATTCAAAAAAGCCCACAAGGTTTGACGAAAGAAACGTTGATTTCTCCAGATTTAGCTATTTGCGAAGATTGTAAACGAGAAATAAAAGATAAAAATAATAGAAGATATCAATATGCTTTTACGAATTGCACAAATTGTGGGCCACGTTTTTCTATAGTGCAAGACATTCCTTATGACCGCCAAAATACTACGATGAAAGTATTCCCTATGTGTAAAAAATGCGAAGATGAATATACTAATCCATTAGATAGACGATTTCATGCTCAACCAAATGCTTGTGATATTTGCGGACCACAGTATAAATTAGTAGCTGATAAAGTATATACAGCTAATGAAAGTATAAAAAAAGCACATGAATTAATCAAAAAAGGTGCTGTTGTCGCAGTAAAGGGGATAGGCGGATATCATTTAGTCTGTGATGCTTTTAATGAAGAAGCTGTAGCTAATTTGCGACAGCGAAAAATTCGCGAGGATAAACCTTTTGCAGTGATGGCTACTAATCTTGATATAGTAAAAAAAATCTGTGAAGTGAATGATAAAGAAGAAGAATTATTGACTTCTATGCAAGCACCGATTGTTTTATTGCATAAAGCAAAAGCTTATAACTTAGCTTCAAAGGTAGCACCTCATAATGCTTATTTAGGTGTGATGATAGCATATGCACCAATTCATTATTTATTATTAAACGATGATGATGTATTTGTAATGACGAGTGCTAATTTAAGTGATGAGCCGATTGTTTATCAAGATGAAGAAGCTAAATCGCACTTATCAACAATAGCGGATTATATACTTTCACATAATAGAATTATTCAAACGCGTGTAGATGATTCTGTAGTGCGAGTGTTTAATGATAAACAGATGTTAATACGCAGAAGTAGAGGATATGCTCCTTCTCCAGTATTATTAAAAGGCGATTTGATAAGTGATATTCCTGTATTAGCCTGTGGCCCAGAATTAAAAAATACTTTTTGTATGACGAAAGGGCAAAAAGCTTTTTTGAGTCAGCATATAGGTGATTTAGAAAATATGGCAGTCAATAACGCTTATAAAAATAGTATTGATTTATTTAAGCGTCTATTTACTATTGAACCAAAGCTTATTGCTTGTGATATGCACCCTGAGTATTTTTCGACAAAATTTGCCAAAAGCTATGCTCAAGATAATGATTTACCATTAGTACAGGTACAACATCATCATGCACATATTGCCTCAGTCATGGCAGAGCATGATTTGAAAGGTGATGTAATCGGTGTTAGCCTAGATGGTACAGGTTTTGGCGATGATGGTTGTATTTGGGGCGGAGAATTTTTTATAGCCAATTTATCTGGATATGAACGCAGAGGACATTTTCAATATATGCCATTGCCATCTGGAGCCAAAGCGGTAAAAGAACCATGGCGATTGGGTTTATGGATAGCGTATAATCTGTATGGTGAAGATATCAAGGACAAATATCCTGAATTATTAAAGGTGAATTGGCAATTATTGATAAAAGCTACACAAAAAGGATTTAATGCGCCACTTACTTCTAGTGCTGGCAGAATTTTTGATACTGTAGCTAGTTTGCTAGGTATTTGTTATCAGATAAATTATGAAGGACAAGCAGCTATTGAATTGGAAAAAATAGCTTATGATAGCGATGGCGAGGTTTTGCCATTTACGATAAATAAAGAATTAGGTCAATATATCATAGATTTTATGCCTATGTATCAGCTTTTATATGATTTGAAACAGAAATATTCTGTAGCATATATAGCGAAATCTTTCCATTTGACTATGGCAAAAGCTATTTGTGAAATGATAGATTTATTGGGTAAGGAAAGTAATTTAAATAAAGTAGTATTAAGTGGTGGTGTATGTCAAAATATCACTTTGTTGGATTTAATCTACAAAGAATTAGAAGATAGATATGATATTTATATCAATGAGAAAGTATCGTCTAATGATGGCGGTATAGCTTTAGGTCAAATGGCAGTGGCTTTGACTCGTTATTTACAAGAAAATGATATTGAAATAGTGAAATAGATAGGAAGGGTTTTTATGTGTTTAGCGGTACCTGCAAAAGTTATTGAAAAAAAAGACATGGTGGCGACTGTAGAAGTAGAAGGTATTCGCCGTGATATTAGCTTGATGTTATTACCAGAGGCTAATGAAGGAGATTATATTTTGATGCATGCTGGTTTTGCCATTCAAGTAATTGATGAAGAAGAAGCGAAAATCACTACTGAATTATTGAAAGAGGTGCTTGGAACTAATGAGCCAGCAAGTGAACGAAACGAAACAGATAGCAGCATTCTTGCTTAAAGAAATAGATAGATTAATAGATAGACCAGTGCGTATTATGGAAGTATGTGGTACACATACAGTATCTATTTTCCGTGCAGGAATTCGCCAATTATTGCCAGAAAAAGTAGAGCTAGTAAGTGGCCCTGGTTGCCCTGTATGCGTTACACCAAATGATTATTTAGATACAGCGATTGCATATGCTCGTCAAGAAGATGTTATTATCACTACTTTTGGCGATATGTTAAAGGTACCAGGTACATCATCTAGTTTAAATCAGGTAAAAGCAGAAGGTAGAGATATAAGAATTATTTATTCTCCTATGGATAGTTTGCAAATAGCAAAAGATAATCCTGATAAAAAAGTTATTTTTCTTGCTGTTGGTTTTGAAACAACTTCTCCTACAGCAGCAGCTACAATACTTGCAGCAAAACAGCAAAATATAAAAAACTTTTTTGTATTAACAGCACATAAATTGACTCCGCCAGCAATTGAAGCATTGCTTTGTGATGAAAAAATAAAAATAGATGGCTTTTTACTTCCTGGTCATGTTTGTGTAATCACAGGTGAAGAGCCTTTTACATTTATTGCAGAAAAATATCATTTGCCAGCAGTTGTAGCAGGTTTTGAGCCACTTGATATTTTGCAGGCTATTTATATGATTGCAAAACAAATTCATGCAAAAGATTTTAAAATCGAAAATCAATATAAGCGTGTAGTAAAAACATTAGGTAATATGCAAGCGCAAAAAATCATGGATTTAGTATATAAAAAAGCACCTGCTAATTGGCGTGGCTTGGGTGTAATCGAAAATTCAGGATTGGATTTAACAGATGCTTTCAGTGAATTTGATGCTTTGAAGATGATACCAGTGAATAAGGAAATATCCAAAGAACCTACTGGTTGTCGTTGTGGTGAAGTGCTTCGTGGTTTAGTAAAACCTACAGATTGCCCTCTTTTTGGCAAGGTATGTACACCAAATCATGCAGTAGGTTCATGTATGGTTTCTGTTGAAGGAACTTGTGCTGCTTGGTATAAATATGGTTCAAGAGTATTTCATTTTGAATAAGTTTAAAAATTTTGGTGGTGATAATATTGGCAGGTAATTTTGGTGCAAATGACGTAATTACTATGGCACATGGCAGTGGTGGTCAAGCAGGTCATGAGCTTATGGAAAAAATTTTATTGCCAGCATTTGATAATCCTATATTAAGGGAAATGCACGATGGTGCTAAATTAGATTTAAGTACAAATAAAATAGCATTTACTACTGATTCATATGTAGTGAAACCTTTGTTTTTTGCTGGCGGTAATATTGGTAAATTGGCTATTTGTGGTACGGTAAATGATTTGGCTATGACAGGAGCTATTGCTAAATATATTTCTGTAGGCATGATAATTGAGGAAGGTTTTCCATTAAAAGATTTACAAGAAATAGTAAATACTATGCGTAAAGCTGCTGATGAAGCTGGCGTTTATATCGTTACAGGTGATACTAAAGTAGTGAATAAAGGCTGTGCTGATGGTATTTTTATCAATACTGCTGGTGTGGGAGAACGCATAGAAGGCGTGGAAATATCTCCATTGAAAGCGAAAGCAGGTCAAAATATAATTGTCAGTGGCTATTTAGGAGACCATTCAGCAACAATTATGGCATCTCGTCATAATTTAGAATTGCCAAGCGTGATAAAAACAGATTGTGCACCGCTTAATCATATGGTGAAAGAAATGCTCACAGTAGCGCCAAATATCGCTGTACTTCGTGATCCAACTCGTGGTGGTGTAGCAGCTGTTTTAAATGAAATAGCACAGCAAGCTCAAGTGGGAATTTTATTAGAAGAAGATAGTATTCCAGTGCGTGAAGAAGTACAAGGTTTTTGCGATATTTTAGGATTTGACCCACTTTATTTGGCAAATGAAGGTAAATTAGTAGCTTTTGTAGACCAAGAAGATACAGAAAAAGTCTTAGCTACAATGCATAAATTTGAATATGGTAAAAATGCTAAAGTGATTGGCAAAGTCATTGATAAAGCTATTGGCGAGGTTGGACTTCGCACAGCTATAGGAGGTATACGTATTGTAGATATGCCACAAGGTGAACAAATTCCACGTATTTGTTAATTTTTATCATAAAAATATTATTTATGGTTGACAAAAGGCTTATTGGCTTTTATAATATTATAAGTCAATAAGATATAGGGGTATCGCCAAGTTGGTAAGGCACGGGTTTCTGAATCCCGCATGCGTTGGTTCGAGTCCAGCTACCCCTGCCATTTGAAATTACACGTCGCTTTTAAAGCGGCGTTTTTTTGTATTTAAAAACGGAAAAGGAAGAATAACGGTGAATTCATTTAAATATATACTGTTTGATTTGGACGGAACACTGATTGATTCCGGTGCAGGTATTATAAAAGGTGTTAAATATGCTTTGCAAAAATACGGTATTAAGGAAGAAAATGAAGTTCTGCTCAAAACTTTTATCGGACCGCCGCTCAATCGGCAATTTACTGACTGTTACGGTTTTTCGGCAGAAAAAAGCACGGAGGCAGTCAAATTTTTTCGTGAATACTATGAAACAAAAGGTATTTTAGAAAATGAAATGTATGAAGGAATGGACGGAGTACTGCAAAAATTAAAAGAACAGGGCAAATTTCTCATGGTGGCAACATCAAAGTCGGAAAAATTCGCTCATAATATTTTAGCTCAGCATGATTTGGAAAAATATTTCGATTTTATCGGCGGCTCACTTACGGACGGCAGCCGCATAACAAAAATTCAGGTACTGGATTACGTATTGAAAACGAATGAGATAAAAAATCCACAGGAAGTACTGATGATTGGCGATACGAAATTCGATATAGCCGGTGCAAAGCATTTCGGTTTGAAAAGTTTAGCCGTTACGTACGGCTACGGCACGGAAAAAGAACTTTTGGAAAGGGAACCGGATTTTGTGGCAAATTCACCAAAAGAAATTTTGCAGATAATCAAATGATATAAAATTAAAGCCCTAGAGAAGATATATTTCTCTGGGGCTTTTTTATATTAAAGTTGATTGTTTTTTAGGTGTTCGAAATATTTTCTTGTTTCAGCCACAATTACGCCTGAAAGACCGAGAAGCGCGATAAGGTTCGGAATTGCCATCAGGCCGTTTACGATGTCGGCAAGAACCCAGATGGACTGAAGTTCCAGATAAGCACCGGAAGCAACAAGAATGGTGAAAATAATACGATATGGTACAATGCCTTTAATGCCGAACAGATACTGGCAGGCGCGTTCACCGTAATAATTCCAGCCAAGAATTGTAGTAAAGGCGAATAAAATAAGGGAAACAGTCAAAATGATACCGCCGATAGAGCCGTAGTCATAGCTGAAAGCGGCATTCGTCATAGCCGCACCAGCATGAGTTCCTGCCCACTCGCCTGTAAGGATGAGAGTCGTACCTGTCATGGTACAGATGAATAGTGTGTCAATAAATGTACCAGTCATGGAAATAAGACCCTGTTCCGCCGGCCAGTTTGTTTTTGCGGCGGCAGCGGCAATTGGAGCTGAACCGAGGCCGGATTCATTGCAGAATACGCCGCGGGCGATACCGTTTTGCATAGCCATCATCATCGTAGAACCGGCAAAACCTCCAAGTGCGGCATGACCGTTGAAGGCGCTGTCGATAATCAGCATGATGGCAGCAGGAATTTCCGTAATGTGGAGAATGAGGATACTGAAACAGGTGACAAAATACAATACAGCCATGAATGGAACGATTGCCGTAGCAGCGCGGGCAATACTTTTCAGTCCGCCGAAGATAATGATACCTACCAAAAGAGTAAGGATAATGTCGGTTATGTATATAGGTACACCGAAGGAAATTTTCATACTGTCAACAATAGCATTTACCTGAGCGAATGTACCAATACCGAAAAAGGCAACGAGGATAGTAAAAACAGCAAATAAAATAGCAAGCGGACGGAATTTTTTACCAAGACCGAGTTCGATGTAGTACATAGGACCGCCGGCAACTTGACCGATTTCATCTTTGGAACGGAACTTTATGGCAAGCAAGCCTTCGGCATATTTGGTAGCCATACCGAAAAAGGCTGAAACCCACATCCAGAATATTGCACCGGGGCCGCCGACTGCTATAGCCGTAGCAACACCGACGATATTACCTGTACCGATAGTTGCCGACATGGCAAGACATAATGCCTTGAAACTGCTGATATCTCCCGAACCTTTATTTTTAGCCGTTAATATTAACTTCATAGCAAGCGGTAATTTGAATACTTGAATGAGACGCAATCGACATGTTAAGAAGATACCGGTACCGACCAGCAGTATAATTAGGGGCGGTCCCCAGATAAAAGTATCGATTGTTTGAATTAGAGAATAAAAGTCCATTGAATAAGTCCTCCTAAACTAAAATAAAAATACAAGTGCAATATAGTGATATATAATATCATATAAAAATACATTTGTCATCTATAAAAACACATAAAAATAAAGTTTTTTTCTGAAATGATAAATGTGAGAAGAAAAAATTATTTTTATCCGTAACGACTGTTTTTTGTTCTGCAAGGAGTTTTTAATTTGATAAAAACATTGCGAAGGCAGGAATATCAAGACGAGATATTTGCTTACTACATGTATAAATGATAAAATATAATAATGAAAAGGAGGACGAAAATGGCTGATTTTAATGAAAAAATGCAAAATGAAATAGATACAAATACGGAAGAAACGGTAAAAATTCATTTAGATGAAGAAAGCGCTCAGGTTACTGCTGTAGAAGGCGATTACGGTGCTAATCAAATTCAGATTTTGGAAGGACTGGAAGCTGTGCGCAAACGTCCGGGCATGTACATCGGCAGTACGTCGGCTCGTGGATTACATCATTTAGTATATGAAGTTGTAGATAACAGTATTGATGAAGCTTTAGCAGGATATTGTACTCATATAGAAGTAACAATTCATAAAGATAATAGCATTACAGTAACAGATAACGGTCGTGGTATTCCTGTAGATATGCACGAAAGTGGAAAACCAGCAGTAGAAGTAGTTCTTACTGTACTTCATGCTGGTGGTAAATTTGGTGGTTCTGGATATAAAGTATCCGGTGGTTTACATGGTGTGGGTGTATCTGTTGTAAATGCGCTCAGCACCAGCATGGACGTAAAAGTTAAACGTGACGGTAAAGTGTATGAGATTTCGTTTGAAAAAGGCGTGACGAAAGAACCGCTGCATGTCATTGGCGAAACGGCTGAAACGGGAACATACGTACATTTTGTACCAGATGCAGAAATTTTTGATGAAACTGTTTATGATTATGATACTTTAAGACATCGTTTGCGCGAATTATCCTTCTTAAATAGAGGTATTACTATTATTTTGACTGATGAACGTCCTGAAGAAGTTCGTCAAGAAACTTTCTATTTTGAAGGCGGTATTAGTTCCTTTGTAGAACATTTAAATCGCAATAAAGAAGTAATCAATCCAGAGCCTGTATATTTCAATGGCACAAAAGATACTACTGTTGTAGAAATCGCACTTCAGTATAATACAAGCTATAGTGAAAATATTTATAGCTTTGTTAACAATATCAATACTGAAGAAGGCGGTACTCATTTAGCTGGTTTTAAAAGTGCTTTGACTCGTGCTGCTAATGATTTTGCACGCAGACAAGGTATTATCAAAAATAACGAAGATAACTTAGTGGGTGAAGATATTCGCGAAGGTTTAACTTGTGTAATCAGCATTAAACTTCGTGAACCACAGTTTGAAGGACAGACAAAAACAAAATTAGGTAATTCTGAAGTTCGTGGAATTGTAGATTCTATTGTTAGCGAAGGCTTATCTGAATACTTTGAAGAAAATCCTGTTATTTCTAAAAAAATCATTGAAAAATCCATCATGGCATCTCGTGCTAGAGAAGCTGCGCGTAAAGCTCGTGAATTAACTAGACGTAAAAATGCCTTAGAAGTTAGCTCTCTTCCTGGTAAATTAGCTGATTGCTCTGTAAAAGACCCAGAACAAGCAGAAATTTATCTTGTCGAAGGTGATAGTGCGGGCGGTAGTGCAAAACAAGGTCGTGACCGTCGTTTCCAAGCTATATTGCCACTTCGTGGGAAAATTTTAAATGTAGAAAAAGCACGTTTGGATAAAATCCTTAACAATGAAGAAATTCGCACTATGATTACTGCATTTGGCAGTGGTATTGGTTCTGAATTTGATATTACAAAACGTCGTTATGGAAAAATTATCATCATGACAGATGCCGATGTCGATGGTGCTCATATTCGTACATTGTTATTGACTTTCTTCTATCGTTATATGAGACCATTAATTGAAAATGGTCATGTATATATTGCGCAACCACCACTTTATCAGATAAGAAAAGGTCGTAGCCATTGGTATACTTATAGCGATGAAGAATTAGCGCAAAAATTAGATGAAATCGGCAGAGATGGTATCACAGTACAGCGTTATAAAGGTTTAGGGGAAATGAACCCAGAACAGTTGTGGGAAACAACTATGGACCCTGAAAAACGTACAGTATTGCAAGTACATCTTCGTGAAGCAGAAGAAGCAGATTCTATATTTACTATCTTGATGGGTGATAAAGTAGAACCTCGTCGTCGTTTTATCGAAGAACATGCAAATCTAGTTAGAAATCTCGATTTATAAAAATAAAAAGACTTACTACTTAAATTGATATGCACCCAAAATATTGGACATATTAATTAAGCTACTAATTGAGAC